>Ga0208299_1000600_pt1 | contig 32267 bp, 19 predicted proteins | sample 15_taG_FD_184089 | JGI IMG/M metagenome (GOLD analysis project Ga0208299, IMG submission 184089) | Marine viral communities from the Subarctic Pacific Ocean - 15_ETSP_OMZ_AT15312 metaG (SPAdes) (version 2) | ecosystem: Environmental > Aquatic > Marine > Oceanic | place: Pacific Ocean | collected...
CATTGTTGGTGGTTTAAATAATACAGCATCGGGTGATTACTCATTCGTTGGTAATGGTAATAATAATACTGATAGTGGGTACTCATGCGCAATGATTGTTGGTTCCAATATAACCGCAGATAGGGCTTGTGCTACATTCGTTAACAACTTATCAGTAAAGAATATACCAACAAGTGCTGCTGGTTTACCTTCAGGTTCAGTTTGGAGTTCGGGTGGTACACTAATGATTATATAATAATGAAAAAATATAAATAATGGCTGGAACAAAGAAAATATATAGCGACTTATTCATCAGTGGGATATTCAACAATAACGGTTTAGTATTCCCAACTGTGGATGGTATCAGTGGTCAAACGCTAACAACAGATGGTGGTGGAGCATTATACTGGTCTACCGTATCTGGTGGAACAGGTTCAGGTAGCACATCTCCAGGCGGTAATGATGGTGATGTTCAATTCAATAATGGTGGGTCTTTTGATGGTGTCACCACATTCAATTATAGTACATCTGACGCTAACTTATATTTCCAAGGAGATGAAAGTGGTAAATCCAGTACGTTGAATATTGGTCAATTAGATGGTAACCCTTTCAATCTGACTGGTACTACGAGAGGAACTTCTCTAGTATATAACAATTCAGCATCTGGAATGAGTGCCAATACCATATTCATTATGGGTGATTTGGGAGACATAATTGGTGATAATTCTACCATACTGGGGTACTATGATAGTACTACTGAAAATGGGAATATGTTATTAACCTCACCAAAATTTATGAGTTTAGTAGCCAGTGACAATCCTTATCAGTCTAGTATCAATTTGACAGGTAGGAGAGGTGTCTACATCCAAGCTTATGATAATGAGAGTGGTACCACTCATGGTACTATAAGTATAGACCCTGTTAGAGGTATAATGTTAAGTACTTTCGAGGATAATGGTAACGTACAAGTTCAAACCACATTCGACCCTAGCGCAGGGATTGATATCAATCTTAATAGTGCCCATACATTTACAATTAATGAGGGGTTCTCTCAAATATTTAGTTTGGATACTTCAGGTAAGGTAAGAATCAATGATAATTATACATTCCCAACAGTAGATGGTAATAACGGTCAAGTAATGCAAACTGATGGTGGTGGTAACCTATCTTGGGCTAGTGTATCTGGTGGAACAGGTTCAACCAGTCCAGGTGGTTCAGATGGTGATGTTCAATTCAATAATGGTTCTGGTGGTTTCGATGCCTCTAGCGATTTTAATTGGGATGGTGGAGACGGTATTCTTAAAGTAGTTAGTAGTGCTAACTCAGTAACCAATACATTCAGTGTAGGTTCTTTGGTTACACCATCCGTTTCTGCTTCAGGTCTGACCTCAATGGTTTATAATAATCCATTATCTGGGTCAAATAGATATACATTATTTAGTCAAGGTAACTTAACTGGAATCGGACAAGAAGATTACGGAACCCTTATTGGTAACATCGATATGGGAAGTTCCGAAGGTAGTAATCTAATTCTAAATAATAGTAGTGCTATTATGGCATTTAGCGATGGTACATATGCTGAGAATACGTGGTTCCAACTTAACCATCTTGCTGGTATTAAGGCTGCATTACCTGAAAGTGGTGGGGACACAAGTTTCTTCGTAGAAGATAGTAATGGGGAGAGCCAATTCGAAGTTAGTTCTTCTGGTAGCGTTAGAATTAACGCAGCATATAGGTTACCAACTTCTGATGGTTCAAACGGTCAAGTAATGCAAACCGATGGTAGTGGTCAAGCATCTTGGGGTGCCGCCTCAATTATGGGTGGTGGTGGTGGTTTATGTTCCACAAAAAGAGTTGGTGTAGGTAATACGGTATCGGGTGATTATTCAGCAGCCATGGCTGGTCAGAATAATACTGCGTCAAATTATCATTCATTCGTTGGTGGTGGTAGGAATAATACAGCATCCAATATTTATGCAACAGTATCGGGTGGGTATCTTAATACTGCTGATGCGTCTGGTTCAACAATCGGTGGTGGATTTACTAACACAGCATCAGATAAATATTCAACAGTAGCTGGTGGGTACGCCAACACAGCTTCAGGTCAATATTCAACAATTGCTGGTGGTGGGCAGAATACTGCTAATAGTGAGGCAGCAACAATTAGTGGTGGGTACGGTAACGTGGCAGACTGTGATAGGTCAACCATTGGTGGTGGGTACTGTAATACAGTGTCAGCTTGTTATGCAACAATTGGTGGTGGATACCAAAACTGTGCTTCTGGCGCTTCAGTGACAATAGCTGGTGGTAGAAATAACTGCGCATTTGGTTGTCGCTCAACAATATCTGGTGGGTATTACAATGTGGCTTCAGGTGAAACTGCAACCGTAGGTGGTGGTGAATGTAACCAAGCTAATTGTAATTATTCAACAGTATCTGGTGGGTATTGTAACCTTTCTAATGGTAGCCGCACAACCATTGGTGGTGGTGTTTGCAACACAGCTTCAGGTGAGTATTCTGGCATCTTAGGTGGTAGGAATAATATTGTTACTGGTCTTACCAATGGTGAATCGTTTATTGTTGGGGCTAATATAACCGCCAATAGACCTTGCACAACATTCATGAATAACATATCAATAATGGATATCCCTACGAGTGCTGCTGGTTTACCTTCAGGTTCAGTTTGGCGTTCAGGTGCAACTTTACAAATTGTGATATAATAAATTAAGAAATGGCTGGAACAAAGAAAATATATAGTGACTTATTTGTTAAGGGGGTATTAAATAATAATGGATTAGTATTCCCTACCTCAGATGGTAGCAATGGACAAGTGATGACAACCGATGGTGGTGGAAATTTAACTTGGGAAACCGTATCAGGTGGAACTGGTAGTACCAGTCCAGGTGGCTCATATGGTGACATACAATGGAATGATGGTTCTGGTGGTTTCGATGGGGTTAGTACATTCAATTATGATGAAGGTTCTGTTAATTTAAACTATATTTCGACCCAAGGTGATAATAGTTTTGAAACCCAATTCGGAGAACCATCATGGCAAGGAAACACATATAGAGGTGGTTCTATGGTGTATAATAATGCCTTATCTGGTGTAAGTGCAACAACCTTCATTCATATGGGTGACCTTACTAATGCGGTTGGGTCTGATAATGGTTTGATGTTAGGATTCATTGATTGGTCAGCTTATACTAATGCTATCCTATATACTAAACCTGATAGGGTAGTGACGATGGTAGCAAGTGGTGTTACTAGTCTATCAACTAGTTTAACTGATAGTGGGTTTAAGGTGAACTTGTCTACTGGCACAACATTCATAGTTGAAGGTAATAGTGGAACAGCATTTGAAGTGGATGATGATGGTAATCTGACAATCAATAGCGCATATAATTTACCACAATATGACGGTTCTAACGGACAAGTGATGCAGACCGATGGTGGTGGTAACGTTACTTGGGAAGATGCTGCATCTGGTGGAACAGGTGGTACGTCCATAATGATACTTGGTGTCGGAACATGTTCCACAATTAGGGATAATGTAGGTAATTCTGCTGGTGGTAACTGTGCGGCTGCATTAGGTGGAACCAACAATAACGCTGCTGGTGGGTGTTCATTCATTGGTGGTGGATGTAATAACACCACAACAGGTGGTGGCTCATCAATTGGTGGTGGGATTGATAACGTAGCTACATTCTGGTATGGTACTATCGGTGGTGGTAGTAACAATTCCGCTTCAGGTAACACTGCAACCGTTGCTGGTGGTAAGAATAATGATGCTACAGGTTGTGGTTCAGCAATAGGTGGTGGTACTAATAACAGCGCTGCTTCTCAGTACATTGCAATCGGTGGTGGGTATAATAATACTGGTTCAGGTATTTATGTGTCAATCGGTGGTGGGTGTCGAAATGATGTTTCAGGTGCTTATGCAACCGTAGGTGGTGGCATACTGAATACGACTAATGGTGCGTGTTCAACAATTGGTGGTGGTAGGCTGAATGTCGCAACAGGTAATACATCAACCATCGGTGGTGGGTGTACTAATCATGCTAATGGTGCGTGTTCAACAATTGGTGGTGGTAGAGAGAATATCACTTGTAATGATTACTCAACCGTAGCTGGTGGTCAATGTAACCACGCAACGGCTCAATACTCAGCCATTGGTGGTGGTAGGTGTCATAATGTAACTTATCGTGACTCAACAATCGGTGGTGGATTTACCAACACAGCATCTAATTACTATACAACAGTAGCTGGTGGTTGTTATAATATCGCTTCTGGTAATTCAGCCACAATTGCTGGTGGTGCTGGTAATAACGCTGGTGGTGATTGTTCAACGATTGGTGGTGGTAGATATAATACTGCTTCTGGTTATCACGCATTCATAGGTGGTGGTATTAATAATCAAGCTTGTGACATATCAACCATTGCTGGTGGTACCGTTAACGTGGCGTCTGGTCACACGAGTGCCGTAGGTGGTGGTAGAGCCAATATTGCTGGAGGCGATTATACATCGATTGCTGGTGGTAGTCAGAATACTGCATCAGGTAATTATTCTGGTATCTTAGGTGGTAGTGGTAATAATGACGGTGGGTGTGGATGTGCATTCGTAATCGGTAATAATATAACCGCCAATAGAGTTTGTACTACATTCATGAATAACTTGTCTCTGATGGATATTCCAACAAGTGCTGGTACATTACCTTCAGGGTCTATATGGCGTAGTGGTACCACATTACACATTGTAATATAAAAAATATGGATTATTTTATAAATAAAGGTGCAACATTGCCAGTTCTAAGAATGGAACTGATTCAGGATGGTAGATATGATTGGAATAGCTTTTTCACTAAGCTTCAGAATTCCACGATATACTTCACCATGTCTGACTTGAATACTGGTGTCAAAAAGATAGGTAAGAAAGTTACCACAGCATTGCTGAAAGAGGATTGTCCAGATTGTGATGATTGTCTTGGTGAAGAGTATTACCTATCGTATACGTTCACAGCCAGAGATACAAACAAAGAAGGTGTTTATATTGGTAAATTCATTATCGAATTCGATGATGGTTCTGGTACTCTAATTGTACCTCTGCGTGAGGAACTACGCATCAATGTTATTGGTGGGTCAATCAAGAAATAAGTCCATAGGGGTTGACTATCTCACTTTTTTTCTGTATGTTCGTCTTATAATTTTACGACCTTAACTATGTTGGTTAAGTGTTCGAAGAACAAATTATAAACAACAAGCATGGCAAACATTGGCAGTGAAACCATCGAGAAATTTCTCGCAGGTAAAGACCCACAACCGTACATCGTAGCAATTGAAACACCTTATTATTCAAATGAGGCTTCTTTAGTTATCAATCACCCTGAAAGAGGGAAATCAATAGAGAAACATAAGTTCAGACCATTCGTATGGATGAGGAAGAGCGTAGCTGGAATCATATACGGTGGTAATCGAGTTCTATTAAAACGTGCCATGGTTGACTATGGTGTCAAAATTAAAGAACTTAAGGTTAATGATGAAACTGGTTTCACACCAGCTAGAATGGAAAATGGTTATAGGTATATAGCCTCTACAGACCAGAGTTACAGCAAATTACTAGAGTTCTTCGAAAAAGGTGGAATAAAGGTTTATAACGACCCTAACCACAATCGAATGTTCCAAGCATTCTCACCAACTGAACAATTCATGATTCAGACTGGTAAGCGACTATTCAAAGGTATGGACGATTACGATGATATACATCGTTTCCAATTTGACCTTGAAACTGCTGGATTGGTACCTGAAACTGATGAGATATTTCAAATCGGTATGCGTGACAATCAAGGTTGGACTAAGATTCTAACTACCAAAGGTGACACGCTACAAGACCGTAGACATTCAGAACGACTTAATATTCAGGAATTCTTCAAGGAGATTATAAGACATAGACCAGACACGGTATCAGGTTATAACTCCGAAAACTTTGACTGGGACTTCATCGATAGAAGATGTAAGCGATTAGGTATACCTATGGAAGATTTAGCCATCTGTTTAAACGGTAAGGATAAAATCAAGCGTAGAGAATCTACAATCAAGCTAGGACAGAAAAGTGAGAAATATATTCAAACCTACCTATGGGGATTTAATATTATGGATATCTCTCATCCAGTAAGGAGAGCGATGGAAATCAATTCAGATATTAAGCTCTGGAACCTGAAGTATATCACCAAATTCGCTGAGGTAGATAAGGTTAATCGTGTGTATGTTCCTGGTGATAAGATATATACCACCGCACAGGATACAGATAATGATTACTGGTTCTCCGATACTGATGGTTCTTGGGGAATAATCAACGATGAAACCAAGATGGAAGGTGACAGGATAGTCACTACTGGGGCTTATATTGTTGAGCGATATCTTAAGGATGACCTTTGGGAAACTGATAAGATTGACACCATTTTCAATCAAGCGGCTTTCCTTCTATCAAAGATATTACCTACTGGGTACATGCGTAGCTCTACAATGGGTACAGCAGGGCAATGGACACTTCTATTGGCGGCATGGTCTTATGAGAATGGTCTAGCTATTCCAGAACACACAGAGAAAGTAGACTTCACTGGTGGTCTTTCACGACTACTTGAAACAGGGTACGCAACTAGAGTGGTCAAGCTTGACTTTTCAGCATTCTACCCTAAAACAACTCTTACTTGGGATATATTCCCAGACTTGGATATCTCTCACGTTATGAAAGGTCTATTGACCTACATCGTATCAACAAGAGATAAGTACAAGTTCCTAGCGGGTAAATACAAACGAGAAGCCAAAAAGCTTAAAGAAACACTTAAGAGTCTAGACCCTAACTCCCCTGATTATCAGACCATTAAGGATGAAATAATTAGAGTTAGTAAGTTAGGTTCTGATGCGGATAAGAAGCAGTTACCACTTAAGATATTGGCGAACTCCTTCTTTGGTTCTTATGGTGCGCCACATATTTTCCCATGGGGAGATATGCCATCGGCTGAGAGGATTACCTGTATGTCAAGGCAACACCTTAGAGGTATGGTCAGCTTCTTCCGAGAAAGAGACTTCCGACCACTAGTTGGTGATACGGATGGTTTCAACTTTGCTGTGGGTGATACTGTGGATGATTACAAATACACACCTACGTGTAAACACTGGACGACTGAAAAATATGAAGGTAAGGGTGAACTAAGTGGTATAGATGCTGCGGTAGCTGAATACAATGAACTTCACATGATAGGATGGATGGGTCTGGATGTGGATGACATTTGTACTGCCACCATCAACTTCAAGAGAAAGAACTACGTTAACCTTATTGATGGTAAAGTTAAATTGGTGGGTAACTCCATTAAGTCTAAAGCAATGCCAACCTATATTGAGGAATTCATTAACATAGGTATACCTTTATTATTGGATGGTAAGGGTTCCGAGTTTATTACTGAATACTACAAGAAAGTTGATGAGATATACAACTATGAGATTCCTATTGTTAAGATTGCCTCTAAAGGTAAAGTTAATGAGACTATGGAAGCTTATGATAGAGCTTGTAAGACTAAGACCAAAGCTGGTAACTTTAAGGCTAGAAAGGCTCATATGGAGCTTGTTAAAGCTCATAATCTTACGCCTAATATGGGTGACGTGATTTACTATGTGAATACCGCTAAAACTAAATCAAAAGGTGACGTTTCCGTTATAACTGATAAGAAGACCGACATACGAACGGTTAACTTGAATTGTAAGCATATTCCTACGAGTATGTTAGAATCTGACCCTAACTTGACAACCGAGGAATATAATGCTCCACGGTATATCAACGCTTTGAATAAGAAAGTTGCACCTTTACTGGTTTGTTTCGATAGAGAGATACGTGACCAGATTCTTATCAATACGGTTATGGATAGGAAAATCAAAGAGTATGTCCTTACGGAAAGGGGTATGTTCACCGATAACCAATGTAAATTGGTGAGTAATCAACCTATCGCAGAGAAAGACCAAGATGACCTTGAAACAAAACTCTTGTTAATGGAGGATAAGGAAATCAAGTTCTGGCACAGTGTGAATGAGGTACCTCACTTAATGGGGGAGACCGAATGGAATGTCCTTCTTCATGACTATCAAGAACGTGAGCGTATTAGAAGGAGAGATAGTATTAATGCGGAGATTGCAGAGATACATGCCGTCTGTAAGGCGTTAGAGTTGAAGGATTTGAACAATCTTGAACAATATGGTAAGTTACCTAAAGAAATACTTAAGATAGCTAATATCGATGCTACGGCACGTAAGTTCAGGTCTAACCAATGGGATGTATCATTAACAGACCTTAGCGTTCTATTCGACTATAAGAAAGATGCTGAGATACGTGATAGGTTCTACAGAGAAGCCCTATTATATCTGACCAGAGATAAAGAGATTACACCCCTTACATACTGGGGAGAGTTTAGTGAGTTTATCGAAGATGTTAGATTTGAGGGTATAGATAAGAACCATGACATTCAGAACTACTGGATTGATGTAGCCAAAGACTTAGGTTATGACGAGCTAATGAACTTGGAACCAGACGTATTGTACAATCACTGGTTAGCATGTGAAGAACGATTCCCAAGCATTAGAAGTACCGAAGATAACCCTCACGAAATGGAGCAAGAAGTAATGAAGCAAGAGGAAGAAGCTCAAGCCGAAATGGAGCAAGATAATGTCTTCGGTGAAGAAGATGAGTGGGGGTTTTAATATACCCAGAATCCTAGTGGTCGATACCCTAGATGCTTATTAAGGTTCTCAGATTCATTTGCTGCTCTTTCTATTTGAGCAGTAGATGACAACCTTTGTAACCTCTCATCAAGACGTTCTAGAATTGCTGTACGTTCATCGTTACCTTCAGAAACCAACGTTTCGTAATCCATTGTACGTTCAGCCTCTGGCGGACCTACAATACCACCGAATTTACCTCTGGTTCTACCCAAAGCACGTTTAGCTTCAGCTACGAATAACTGACGAACTAACGTCTTAGTAGGTTCATTAAAGTCATTGAAATCCAACTTAGCCAATGGCACCTCATTTGGTAGTTTGATGATGTCAGGGTTATCCAATCGACATTCATCTACGTTTTCAGGTGTAGTATCGTAATAGTGATACCATACGTGACAACCAGTCATATTAACAGAACCACCTACACCACCATGACCAATTCCACCACCAAATGACATCCTAGAACCAGGTGTTGACATTAGGTGAAGTAGTCTAGTCCCATCAGGACCAGCAGTAATTTTATATACCAATTCACTTCTTAGAATTCTATTCTTAAGGTTAAAGTCTTGTGCTGTTAATAGGATATCATACGCTGGTGCGATGTAATAACCACCAGAACCAGCACCACCACCACCGCCCATACCACCAGCGCCACCAGAACCAATTTGTCCATAACCGCCACCGAAACCGTAATCGATTCCAGCAAAGTTAGCGAATAGTGCCATTTGTGTTGTGGGAGGGGTAATCCATAGAACTTCGTTTATCTCTCTACCTGCTGGTATTTGATAAACCTGTCTACCTGCCTCAAGCTCAACATAATCCTTCTTTAATTCCCAAGGACCTCTAGCTTGGTGACCAATTTGTTTTGAGTACGCATATGTATATTGCGTCATCAAGTCAAATGACCTAACGCTCATAGCGAATGCCATGTCAGTTGTTGATACGTTCTCACCCAACAGCGATTGCCATTGATGCTCAATCAACCATTCTTGAACATATTGTGCGTAATCCTCTATGGCTATCTCCAATAGGGTACATAAGGTCTCATCTTTAAGTTCGATGTTCCTTATCGGAGCACCCATGGACGCTCTGAATTGGTTGAATATTCTTGATTTTTCTTCTTGTGCTACTGCCATATTAGGTAGTGTTTCTCTATAAATATCTACCTACAGATAAAACATTACTCACTCAAGAGCTTTTTAGTAATTTCAAAACCTTCCTTGATGGTCTTGAAGGAACGTTCTGGTACCAGTATCTTGTTCTTCACCAACAGGATTGGTACGCTGTCAGCCTTGCTGACCTCACATATCTTATTGAATTCCCGCTTGTTACCATCTTCTTCGATGTCTATATCCATAAATGGAATCTTATCTTCGATAAGATAGTTCTTCATCTCATCGCAGAAAGGACACTTCTTCATTGTATATAATCGTACCATGTAAATAAATATACTGGAAATACTTTCCATAGTCAAGACTTTCCACTTCTAGCCTGATACTTATTTGTATAACAAAAGTTTTAAAGTGTAATACAAATGGGGTTTAAAGATTTTATAAGAGACTACTACTACGGTTTTAATCTAATTAAGGGTGTTAATGAGGTGTTTGAGTTGGATGATTACCAGCATGAATTTTTTGACCTTATAGAAAATAATCAATTCGCAATTATTAGAAAGAGCAGACAGATGCATGCAACACATATGTTAGCCGCTTACTATGCTTGGCAGCTTCTAACCAATAAGGATGATTGTAAGGTGTTCTTATATTTTTCGAATAAGTTTGCACTCTCCACACGTTTTGTTAAGCGAGTTAAAACCATATTGAGACATTATTGTGAAGTCAACAAATTGGATTTAAACGATATGACCAGAACTAATAATAGTCGTGACCTTCACCTATACAATGGTAACAGATTATTTGTGTGCGCTTCAGAAGTGAGGTCATTAGATAGACTTCATAATGTGCATCATATTAGATTTGATACGATTAGGGCTGTAGTATTCGATGAAGGGGCTTTCATATATCAAATGGATTCCCTTGTTGAGTATCTTGAGCGATACATGGATAAGGAAAGTCAGATAATTATAGCCTCAACACCAAACGGTATGGAGTATTTCCATTATATCTATGAAGGTTCAATAAATAGTACCAATCCTTATGTATCACTATACCTACCATGTACGGTAAGTTCTAAATATAATGATGAGTGGTACAAGAATATGTGTTGCGCCTTTAATAATGATAGTAGGAAGATAAGACAGGAATTACATGCTGAATTCTTACAGTCACCAATAAAATATACTAAGCCTGCTAAGGATAAAGTTGTGCAAGTGAGGATACATAATAGTGTCTACGATATGTTGGGTGAGCGTTTACTAGCCTTAGATATGAGTCAATCTGATTATTTAAGGGACTTGATTGCAAAGGATTTAACTCAATCCTCTTCCGTTAAATAATCAATCACATCTTCTGACATTCCAGAGGTATTAGTACCGATAATCTGGTCAATGATACCTCTCTTTCTTAATACGGTATACCACATTCTGGTGGTGATAGTATCTTCAAATAACTGGTAGTATACGTTAACCGTATTCTCCTGTCCAATTCTGTAACACCTATCTTCAGCTTGTTCATTATTACCTGGAACCCAGTCAAAGGAATTGAATATCACAACGGTACCTTCCGTCAATGTTATACCAACACCAGCAGATATGATATTCCCTATGAATACCTTCGTACCTTTATTCTTCTGGAATTTATCAACAGATTTTTGCTTCTCGGCATCATTCATTGAACCATTATGTCGAACACACTTACTACCGAAGTATTCAGCCAGTTCATTTTGTTCCTCATTAAATGTCGTGAAGATGACAACTTTTTGGTTATCCTCAATAGCGGTCTCAGCCATTTCAATTGTCTTCTCTATCGCAGATTTGGCAATGAATTTCCTCAGTAGAATAATCTCCACCAAGTCTTTATCAGGCGTACCTTTTTTCTTCTTTGCTTTTCTTTCTTCCAAATATTCTTCCCATAGGAAATCATACTCACGTACTTGAGCTTCGGTTAACTCGTGGTGAGTCGGTGTAACAATCTTATCAGGCATATCCAATACATCCTCCTTAAGTCTACGCATAACGTAGTTCCTTGATTTGATTGACAGTTCATCCAAGTTGGATTCACCATTAGCAATCAATATCTTTCTGGTGCCACCGCTTGGTAATTTCTTATATAATGTCTTAGCATCACAATACCTCTTCATAAAGAACGGATAGTTATCAGCCAGAGGGCTTTTAATGATTTTTAAGAGGTTGAAAAAGTCTTTAGGTCTATTGGCGACAGGCGTACCAGTTAAGAGCCACGTACACTTCGTTGCTGGGTTCTTAGACAACTCACCAACGATAGCACCTCTATTACTCTTAGGGTCTTTAACCTTATGAGCTTCATCCACAATCATGATATCAAAGTTCTCTTCCATGATATCTCTATCCCAGAATTCAACAGCTTCCCGTTCCTTCTTGGTCTTAGGTGTGATGGTGTGGAAATTCTTAAGGATGTCATAATTTATGATTGTCCACTTGGCAGATTCCCATTGGTAACTATTGATAATTGCAATGTCAGTTTCACCGAACATCTCAATCTCTCTTTTCCAGTTAATTTTGGTAGATGCTGGGCATACGATTAATACATTTTCAGCGCCAGTTTCCAGAGCAGCAACGATTGCTTGGTAGGTTTTACCCAATCCCATATCGTCAGCTAGGATACATCCATCTCTACTCAATAGGAATTTAATACCTTCTTCTTGGTGTTGGAATGGTGTTCTACTTTTGGTATCAAGCTCCAAGTATCTGGTGAAGTCCATATCAATATCCACAGGGGCAAAGAATGGGTCTTCCATAACTTGCGTCTTAGGAATCCAGTACATGGCGTTATCCTTTTGATTTTGTTTAAGCTTACCGTAAACGTGGTAAGACTTATCAGTCTGCGCCAATATGAACCCGAAATACATTCTTACAGGAACGAAAGACATGGAATACTTCTCCTTAAGTTCCTCACCTATATATTCAGATAGTGTTACCACTCTATCCACCTTTACGGGGTCTTTATCGAAATTGTTAAGTATGTAAGCTTCTTGAGTATTGCTAAGAGTAATCTTCCCTTTCTTCTTATATTCCGCTTTAAGTTTAATGAGGTACGGGTTACGTCCATCATATAACCCCAATCGGATTAAAGCTTTTCTTCCCTTGATGTTCTCTAAGTCTATCATAATGAGTTAAATATAACGAAAATAAATATAAAAATCAAGTGTTTTGCCTATTTAAGTGGTGCTATCATATTTATAAGAAAACATCATGGCTAAACCTAACAAGATTGTACCTATAAATAGAATCAACAAGTTTTTCTCACAAGAGGATTTCGAGTTGGAAATTGAGATGGGTAGAGAATCCCTTGAAGGTGATGGTAACTTCATAGTTATCCTTTACAGGGTAGATAGAGAGTTGACCGTTACTGACCAATATGGTGAAGCTAGGAAAGGTGAGGTCGTATACAAAGTTCCAGTTGAACTGAGCGTGATGCCTATTATTGATGAGGCTGAGAATATGACTTTCAATTCTGGTGCTGGTTCATTGAGAGACCTACAGGATGGTAACTTGAAATTCGTTATCTATCAGGCACACTTGAAAGAACTAGATGTTGAGCTTACCTTTGGTGACTATATTGGTTACCCAGTTACTGAGACCGAAGTTAGGTTCTTCAGCATTGCTAATGATGGTATTAAGAATTATGATAATGAGCATACAATAATGGGATACAAAGGTGTATATCAAGTGGTTACTTGTGCACCAGTAGACGAAAATGAATTTACTTCTGAATAATGCCAAAAGGATTTAGAAAACAACTTAAATTAACTTCACAGAAGGTGGGAGTGAGTCGTAGAGAGGAATTGTTACATAATATTTCTGATGATAACGGTTTCCTACCTCAAGGTGTCCATATTAAAGATATGGATGCATCCTTCGTTGAGTTTGTTAAGGATGAGTTGAAGATTGAAATTGATGGTGAGACGGTACCAGTTATTTTCCTTACCATTCAAAGATATGCCGACTTCACCAAGACTTGGAAGTTCACGGATGACTACAAGAACATTAAGATGCCTTTCATCACCGTTGTTAGAAACCCTGACATTCAGAAAGGAACCAACTATGCTGGATTAGGTAATATTCCAGGACACCACCATTGGTCATACTATAAGGTACCAACAAATGATGGTGCTAGGTTAGGAATGGACATATATAAGATACCACAACCAACGTCTGTGGATATCACCTATGAGGTTAGATTCTTCAGTAATAAAATGTCTGATGTGAATGTGATTCACAATAAGGTTCAACGAACGTTCAACGCAATACAGGCTTATATTTATCCTAAAGGACATTTCATGCCAGTAACACTTCCTACTATCAGTGATGAGAGTAATATTGAGGATTTCGAAAATAGACGTTTCTACGTTCAAACCTTTGAGATGTTATTGGCTGGATATATTCTGGACGAAGAGGATTTCGTGGTTGAACCTAGTATCAACAGAACTATGATAATGAATGAGATAGAGATAGACCCCAACAAAGATACTAGAAAATAACAAATAGAGTTAAATAGGGAATTAGATAACATACCTAAGTCTTTTGGCTTTTCCTTCATATTTATAAAGTAGATAATCAAGATATTATAATAAGCAAACACAAAAAATAAAGTTAAATGGCTGAAAATAGAGTATTCGTTAGTCCTGGGGTTTACACATCCGAAAGAGATTTAAGTTTTGTTACACGACAAGTTGGTGTAACCACGTTAGGTTTGGCGGGAGAAACCGTAAAAGGACCCGCATTTCAACCTGTATTCATATCAAATTATGATGAGTTTCAAACTTTCTTCGGAGGGCAAGACGCTACAAAATTCAAAGATACTGGGTACCCAAAATATGAGCTACCATATATAGCAAAATCGTATTTAACACAATCAAACCAATTATTTGTGACCAGAGTCTTAGGATTCTCAGGTTATGATGCTGGTGAAGCATGGGGTATCACCATTGATGCGGCATTAGACCCATCAACAGTGGCAACCACTACGGGGACAACCTATACAGGATTCTCAAGTGATTACTTAATTGAGTACCAAACAACTAGTGCTGGTACATTAACATATTCAAGTAACGACTTAGCTGTTACTGCAATTCTTGGTGAATTAACCACAGAATTAGCGTTCTTAGAAACTGCGCTTACAGGAGCAACAGCTAACATACCTTGTACTTACATTAAGATAGGTGATGACTTCTTCGGGGCATCATTCAACCTATATGTAACTGATATTACAACAGGTTTAAGTGGTGACACGACAGGTTACACATCTGGTGTTACGACTGTTTGTTCAGGTACATCATATTCTGATGTTGAGAACCAAATCGTTGCATTACTTCGTTCAAGAGGTGAATATGATGGAGATGAAATGTTGGTACCTGAAGTTTCAGGTTACACAACATCTGATGATACTTATATCGTATTTGGTTCAACACCAACTGATGCGTTGACCGACCCATTGGGTAATTTCTCATTGAGTGGTATTGCAACAACGTTGGACGTATTCGATTACAACCTATCATTTGATACACGTAAGAGAAATTACATTGGTAAGGTTCTGGGTAGAGGCGAAAAAGATGGTAAGACATCTGTGTTCGTTGAAGAATTGTACCAAAATATGATGGATAAAGCTATTAATGACGATAAAGTAAGAGGTATTAACCTTTCACTTGTTGACTATGTTACTGGTTTACCATTTAAAGATTACGAACAAGAATATGCACCTGCTGTTTCACCATACGTGGTATCGGAACTTAGAGGTACAAATCTATTAAGATTGTTCAGACTATGGACAATTGCTGATGGTAACGCTGCTAACCATGCGGTTAAGTTCTCCATTACAAACATCAAGCCAGATGATAAGGTCTTTGACCTTGAAGTTAGAGCTTGGAGTGATACTGATGCTAACAAAGTGGTTCTAGAGAAGTTTGCAAAACTTAGTATGAACCCAACATCAAACAACTACATTGCTAAGAAGATTGGTACATTGGATGGTAACTACCCTTCAATTTCATCATATGTATTGGTAGAGTTGGATGATACAACTGATACTAGCGATGCATTCCCAGCAGGTATGATTGGTGTTCCAGTGAGAGATTACCATTTAGATGCTAACTCAGGAGTTACATTCCCAACAATTTGCTACAAGCAAACTTATGGTACTTACGAGAATAAGAGAAAGTTCTACTTAGGTCTTTCAGACACGGTGGGTATTGACCAAGATTTCTTGGACTACAAAGGTGTACCAGACGACAATGAGTTGTCAATGTGGACTGGATTAACAAAAGGATTCCACATGGATATTGCTGCTACTGGCGCAACTATCGATGGTGTGGAGGTTGTTTACAACTCTTCAGGTGACACATATTCACCAGTATTCCTATTTGACACAGGATGTTGCCCATTCCAAACTGATTCTGACATAGACGGAACAGCTTACGAGAAGATTTACGCACGTAAATTCACATTCGCACCTTATGGTGGTTATGATGGATGGGACGTTTATAGAGACCGTAGAACCAATGAGGATACTTACCGAATTAACGGTGCTAAAGGTATCGCAGGTCTACAAAGTGAAGTATTCCAAAACAGAGCATTAACCAACGGTGACGCTGGTATTACATCTGATTACTACGCTTACTTAGAGGCTATCTGGACATTCAACAACCCAGAATCAGTTAACATTAACTTATTTGCAACTCCAGGTATTGACGGTCTGGAAAATACAGGATTGGTAGAGGAAACGATTGAGATGATTGAGCAAGATAGAGCCGATTCATTGTATATTATGACACTTCCAGATGTTGATTCAGGTGGAGATAATCTAACACCAGAGGACATTGCAAGTGACCTAGATGGTATGTACGATAGCAGTTATACTGCAACGTTCTTCCCATGGGTACAAGTAAATGACACTGAAAATAACGTATATATTTGGTTACCACCAACGAGAGACTGGGTAAGAAACGCAGCCTTGACTGACAACATTGCATTCCCTTGGTATGCGGTTGCAGGTATCCAAAGAGGTGACGTGGCAGCGATACAAGCGAGACTTAAGTTGACACAAACCAATAGAGATACATTGTATGAAGCAAGAATTAACCCAGTAACCACATTCGCAAGTGAAGGTATCAAAATCTGGGGTAACAAGACTCTTCAAGTTAAGGAAACTGCACTTGATAGAATCAACGTTAGAAGATTGTTGTTACAAGCAAGAAAACTAATCTCTGCTGTATCTATCAGACTATTGTTCGAGCAGAATGATGACATCGTTAGAAACCAGTTCTTAGGATTAGTTAACCCGATATTGGATAACATCAGGTCAGAAAGAGGTCTTTCAGACTTCCGAGTTGAATTGGATGACACACCAGAATCTAGAGATAGAAACGAATTGTGTGGTCGAATATTCATCAAGCCAACAAGAGCACTTGAGTTTATTTGTGTTGAGTTCAACATTTTGAACACAGGAGCATCTTTCGATGATGTTTAATATCAATTGATTATCTATTAAAAAGCGATGCTACGGCATCGCTTTTTTTGTTTGTGAGATATATTTATAGTAAATGAGTAAACGAATAAGAATAAACGAAAGTCAACTGGAGATGTTGGTCAAAGCTGACCGTTCAAGACTCCGTGAATCGACTGGTATGGACGTTTTAATGGGTGCTGCTTCACTTATGGGTATTAAGCTTACTGGTTTTAACCAGAAGGTGGCGAAAGAGGCTCTAAGCTCTCCTAAGACCCTCAACACCATTAAACAATATTTGGAGACGGAGAAGATTGATGACTTGGTTACAAGTCTTGAAGAGAAGGGTATGGCTAACGCAAAAGATAAACTTGAGGCTGACGCACATAAAATTCAAAATAAATTCAATGATATTGCCTTTGATACTGAAGGGGTATCAGGTGGGTTAATAATAAATCTTGGCGACTAACTGAAATTTTTTCTACTTCGACATATTTATAAACGTAAAGAATAACTAACTAATACTAAAACAATATACACATGGCTGATTTACTAATGAAAATGCCCAATCCCTATGAACCGAAAAGGAAGAATAGATGGATGCTACGTTTCCCAGCAGATTTGGGAATTCAAGAATGGTGGTTGGCGTCAGCCTCTAGACCTTCAATTACACAAGGAGAGGTCGAAATACCATTCCTTAACACATCAACTTGGGTAGTTGGTCGTTTCTATTGGGAAGCAATTGACGTTACTTTCAGAGATGCAATCGGTCCTTCTTCAGCGCAAGCGATTATGGAGTGGGTAAGACTACAATCTGAATCTATTACAGGTAGACAAGGTTATGCTGCTGGTTATAAAAGAGATATCGAGCTTGAAATGCTTGACCCTGCTGGCGTTGTAATTGAGAAATGGGCACTTGTGGGAACTATGCTTACTAACGTTAACTTCGGTGAGCTTAGTATGGATGATGACGCTATCGCTGATATCGTTGCTACAATGCGATTTGACCGAGCAATCCTATTATTCTAATAACACATTTTTACGATTCACTAAACCTCACCTAACAGTGGGGTTTTTTTATGGTTTGGTGTTAAAAATGTGAAAAACGTTGCATTAAACTATTTACTATTATATAAATTGAAGTAAAATTAGAATCATGGAAAGATTGAAACTAGTAACCCTTGAGCAAATATATGAGAGATTTGATGTTGCTCATATAAGAAGACTCATCAACTATAGTGATAAGAGAAACCCGATTAACATGGATAACGTGAGTATGCATGCACCATTATCTGAATCGGTACCAAGTGATATGAACCCATCATTATACGATGGTGAAGAAATCGATTACAAAAAGAAAGTAGCCTTATTGGAGGCTCAGTTAGAAGCTGAACGAAATAGACTGATAACTAATAACACTACCAATGAAAATTATGTGGTAGCACAGACGGATGATAACAATGAGACCGTTGAAGTACCAGCAAGCCTGTTAGCGCAGATTGTAAATGTTTTAAAGAATAATAACACTAAATAAGTTTTAATAAAATGGCTGATAAAAAACCAAATGTTTTCCCACCTGCTAATACGGCACAAGGTGACCCACACGCAAATAACGACAAATTAAATGAGGCGCAACAAGAAATGATGAGGCGCACAGAGGAACAAATAAGACTTCGTGATGAAGCGCTTCTTAATCAAACTCCACCAGCACCAGAGGCTAACAGTTATGAACAAATAGCGCAAACTACCGTAGCACCACCTCAAGTAGCACCACCACAACCAATGATACCAACACCAGCAGTTGATGTTGAATTCAATGCGTTGATGATGCCTAAATGGGATGCTTCTTATGACATGATACCACTACCTTCAAAAGGTAAAACCTATAAAGGTGTTAAAGCAAATGTTAAGGTGGCATATATGACTGGTTCAGATGAGAATATTCTGACATCAGCTAATCTATTGGAGAGTGGTGACTTCCTTAAAGTTTTGATTAGTCGTAATCTATTGGAACCAAACTTGAAGTATGAAGATTTACTATTGGGTGACCGAAACGCCATTATGATATGGTTGAGAGGTAGCTCATTCGGTAACATGTACTCAATGACGGTAATCGGTAATGACGGTGTAGCCGAAGAGGTTGAATATGACCTTAACGATTTGGAATATATCTACATGGAGAAGGAACCAGATGAAAACGGGTACTTCGACTTCGAATGTCCACAAAGTAAAGATGTAATCAAGTATCGTTATCTTACGGTTAGAGATGAGGAAGCTATTGAAGCTCAGATTGAGAAAGATGATGAAGCTAAATCACAAGTTAATCATAGGTCATCTTACACGTTACAACGACAAATTGTGACAGCAAACGGAAATAGTGACCCAACATTCTTAATCAAGTACATTGATGAGATGAGATTAGGGGATATTAGAGCTTTCAGAAAGTTCTATGACGATAACGAATCAGGTGTTAATTTAAAAATCGAAGTACGGACAAGTGGGGGTGAGTCCGTTAGTACGTTTCTTCCATTTAACTTCAACTTTTTTTGGTCTAACTCATGAGTACCGTAACTGGTTAGAAGAGGAATTCTTCGTCTGTGTTAAACATATCGGATATAGTTATACCGATTTACTTAAGATGCCTACGTTCAGTAGAAGGTTCCAATTACACCTTTTGATGAATGAGAATAAGGCTAGACAAGAGTATTATGACGAGAAAAGTAAGAGCGCATCTTCAGCTAAAGGAACCAGAACAACCACGGTTACTGGCGAAGCTTTAAAGTCTAAGTTGAGGTCTGGTGAAATTACAGGCTAATGTTTTACTCCAACAGGATATTTATTACTATATACCTCAGAGATGGATAAACGAATAAAAATAACTGAAAGCCAATTTGATAGACTTTTCACTGAAGATACTAACCCATTACTGGTCTTCCAAGATTTGGAGATTGGTGATAGTATCTATGTGACTGAGAAAAATGGTAGTCATTCTTTTCAAGTTACTGATGACCTTGGTAATGCGGTTAAGTTAGCGAGTTTAGACCAGAAGTCTACCAAGACTGGCTGGAACTATATCGTATCTAAAGTAGAAGCTATTCAGGACACTGATATAAAACTACAAAAAATATCCAAGAAGGATAAAGAAACCAAACAGAACTACACGATTAAAGATGTGGTGACTGTTAAGGTATTCGATAAATCAAACGTTGAAAAGGAATCTATAACTATTGGGGAACCAGAAGGTAACACCAATCTGCCAGCCACTAACACTAACGCTGTAAATAGGGCTGGTGATGAAGCTGATACTGAGGAAGATAAGCAAGAGAATATCATAGATATTATTGATATATTTAATAGTTTACCACCACAGACTTACCATATATTTGAGATTGATGATAACACTAATATCATTTTCAAAGTACTAACCATAAAGAAAGATGTTGAGGTTACCATTCAGATAATCGCTGGTACTGGCGCTAATGGTGAAAAATACGATAAATTCAAAGGTAAAAAATTCAGAGTACCGTTAAACCAAGAAAGTATTACACTCTCTAGTATGGGTTCAGGTTGGTTCAATATAAATATTGTTGGTGAGAATAATGTTATGAACACTATTAGTGATATAAGTGATTTCGTAGCTTATGATGGTGAACTACCTGACGATGGTAAAGAGGATGGTGGAGATGAGGAAGAAGTAGTCGAAAAAAAGAAAAAGAAGAAGGATAAGTATACGTTGGAAAAATATCTTCAGCAGTTTCCTGAGATTGCTGCCGCTTTACATCATCAACCTAAATTATTTGGACTTTTCGATGCTGGTGACCCAACTGGTATAGCTGCGGTTAACAATGTGGTGGATAAGTATGAGAATATGGTTAACCTGAAGAAATTCAAGTATCGTAAGAAAGTAAAATTCGAAGTCCTAAATTATGACGTGGTTATAAACGTACCAACCGCACCCAAACTAAAATGGGCTGTTGGTGATGAAAATACAATGATTGTGATAAGTAAAAGTAAAAAGAAGGTTACGCTTAGTAATAGTGCAACAGCTAAGAATAGAATAGAGGTGGAGATATTAGATAAAGTTGGTAAGGATGAGTACACCGCTAGGTTCATAGCTGTTACCCAACATAAAGAAACTGGTAAGTTGGATAAGACTAATAGGAAAACTGGTACAATAAGGGTAATTGATTATGATGCAATGTAATGGCAGGGTTTAGCAGAAAAGACGCAAAGCGTCACTATGAAATGTTGGAAAAGATTGCCAAACTCCAAAAAGAGGTTGGCAAAGACTTTGGTACCTATATAAACGGAATAAAAGACCTTGGTAAACAACAAGCTCAGGTTAATGCCCTATTAGAACAAGAGGCTCTATTCACCTATGAAATTGCTCAAGCTAGGGCTGAACTTGCAGTTACAGCCGTAGCCGACCCAAGATATGCAGAACTAGAAAATCAGATTGCTGCTCATAAAAAACTAAGAAAACAACATAGACTTGCAGCTAAAGATGCCGTTGAACATCTTGAGATACTTAAAAAAACAGTAAAAGAAGTTGGTTTAGCTAACCTTGCCTATAAGGGTATGGGTAAAGCTTGGGATAAGATTCCAGGTCTAGCCAAGAAAACATATAGATGGGTTACCGACCTTAAGGCGTTGGAGATGTCCAAAGAGATTAAGCAAGCCGAGCTTAGTATGGGTATTCTATCCAATCAATCTAAGTTCTTCTCTAAAACAATGTCCAAAGCTTCCGAATCAACTATTCAGATTGGTTTCGGGATAAAGGATATGGCAAAATCTCAAGCTGAATACTCAGAGAGTATCGGTAGGAGTATGATGTTATCTGAACGTGGTTATGAAGCTATGGCTGAAATAGCCAAAGGTACTTCATTGGGCGTTGAGGGTGCAGCAACTATGGCTGCTTCGATGGAAGGCTTCGGTCTTAGCGTTGAAGGTTCAAGAGATGCGGTTCAAGAAACCGTTGATGCGGCTTACAAGATGGGCGCAAATGCCACTAAGACGCTTAAAGAGCTTGGTACAGCCCTTAAAATGGCTCAGAAGTATCATTTCAAGGGTGGGGTGACTGGAATGGCTGATATGGCTGCATATGCATCCAAAATGAATATGGATATGGAGAACGTATCTAGTATGGCTGAAAAAGTATTCAGACCAGAAGGTGCCGTTGAGATGTCAGCTAGATTGGCAACCATGGGTGGTCAGATGGCTAGGCTTGGTGACCCATTCACTTTGATGTTCAAGGCTAGAAATGATATGGAAGGTTTCATGAAAGATGTTGGTGCGGCAGCTTCTGAATTTGCACAATTCAATGAAAAGACAGGTGAGTTCGACATTAACGGACTACAATTGGATAGAATGCGTGAATTGGCTGATATAACAGGTCTAAGCGTTGAGAATATGTCAGAGATGGCGAGGGCTGGTGCGAAGTTCAATAAAATTGAAAGTCTTATACCTTCAGTGGTCTCAGACAAAGAAGATAGAGAATTAATAGCGTCCTTAGCTAAATTCGATAAGGATTCAGGTCAATGGGAAGTAACCATGAATGGTGGTACTAAATTCCTTAGTGAAATGAATCAAAGTGAATTAAGAAATTATAAGAGAGAACAAGAATCACTTAAAGAACGTGCTAAACAAGCACAAACCTTTGACGATGCGTTCAATAACCTAGTCTCTCAATTCCAAACAATGGCATTACCATTTATTGAAGCCTTGACTGAAAATCTGGTCGGTCCTCTTAATAATTTACAGGAACGAATGCAAAAGGAAGGTTGGATTGATTCGATTAAAGAGTTCGCTACGACCATGGGTAATATTGTTGGTGTTCTAGGTAAATGGATTGTTAATAACCCCATTACAACCGCACTGACTTATATCGGTGGGAAAGTATTCTTTAATCTAGCTCAATGGTATGCAAATGGTAAAGCACTTAGGGCAGGTTTCGGAATTATGGGTAGTGGGATTCCTGGTATGAAGGGTGTTCCACCTACTGCAACTGGCGCTGCTGGTGTGGGTTCTGGCGCAGCAACTAAGATGGGTATGGGTGGTGGTTTCGGTAGAAACCTTAAAGGTGGTGGTGCAATTGGTGGTGGGCTATTGGCTGCTGGTATGAGTGGTTATAACGAATGGACGACAAACGCAGAAGAAGGTATGAGTACAGGTGAGAACGTAGGTAGAACAGTAGCTAGAGGTGCTGGTGCTGGTCTAGGTGCTTGGGGTGGTGCAGCCGCAGGTGCAGCGATTGGTAGTGTGGTACCAGTAGTTGGTACGGCAATCGGTGGAATTATTGGTGGTATCTTAGGTGGAATGGGTGGTGATTTCTTAGGTGATAAATTGGGTGACGTTGGTGGTGCTATGGTGAATGATGGTATTGTTCAATTCAACCCTCAAGATAAATTCCTAAAAGCTGATGATGGTGTTATTGCGTCCACTCAAAAAGGTAAATTAGATGACCTAATTGGTGGAAAGTCTGGTGGTGGTGGTGGAAATTCTAAGATGGAATTTGGTGATATGAAACTTAATGGTGAAATTGTAATTAAAGATGCTAATGGTGGTAACGTACATGACAACCTACTGAAAGACCCATTTTTCATTAAGGAAATGACCCAATTGGTACAACAACAGTTGAGCATAAATATTTCAGGTGGAAAATTAAATCCAAACCCTGTTGGGTAAATTTATTTTCACTTACCCCTTGACTTTTCCAATTTAATTGTGTTTATTTGTATCATCATGGGGGATTATAGGGGGTCAGGCGTAGCCCAACCAAAAACAATAATAATTATAAAAAACAAGGCTTTAAGCCTATAAGCTTTAAGCTATATATATAATACTATATATCTATGTATTATATTTGGTCCTATTAGAGAAATTTTCAGGACTTCTACCTTCAGATTGAAGAAAGTATCATTTACTTCACGAAAAATTCCATTAAAATAGTATTTATATACAAACGTATATACTATTATGGACATCAGTAGCACAGCACCAAGTTTTAGAGAAGTTCTCCTAGGTAGAAATATCATAGCAGATAGCATATCCAATAATGGTTTGGAATCTCTTACTTATGGTATTGGTAATTTCGTATCAATTGGACATAATACACCAAATGTTCATCCTTCTGAAGACCTTGAAATCATCGGTGAATTACATCGAGACCTTATGTTGATAAACAATAAGCATCATGGTGAGTTGGAAGATATTAGAAAGGTATCAGTAGTCTACTTACCTAATGTTGAAGAAAATGAAGGTAAATATTGGGTGAATAGTGCTAACTTGGTTGAGAATAGTCTATTATATAATGATTTGAATGTCATCAATAATAAGTATAAAAATGTCCTAGGTGAACAAACAATAATAGATATCCAACTGAGAAGTCCACTACTTCCAAGTGATACGGAGTATGGTATGACTTCAGGTAGATTAGGTAAAGATGAAACTTCTATCATGGAGAGAACTAAGAATGTAGTTGCTTCCAAGTATTTAGATTTAGATGCTCAAATATTAAAGGATATTGTAACCATACCAGTAGTTACAGATAAAAACCTTCCCAACTATATGACCAGAATGACTGGTATTGTAGGTAATGGTGATGGTAGTGTCGTTGGTTCCGCTTCAAATATCCTTGGAAACTTATTAGGTGGTACTACACCAAATTCTGGTATTGAACCAAATCCAGTATTCGAAGTTCAAGGCTTATTAGGTGGTTCAAACATTGATGATGAAACACCATTGGGTATAGCTGCATCCGAAGGTTTATTCAATGCAATCCAATATAACGTAGGTGCCAACCTATACGAAGAAACTTTAGGTAACATTAATCTCAATCCAACTAGTTTAATGATGGGTAATGATATTATTGTACCCAACTATAATATAACGGTAGCCAAAGGTTCGACTAGGGGGCTTTTCAACTTTACTGAAAGAATTCTAGGTATCCAAATCCCAATAAGCTTATTAGCTCAATCGTCATCCATTTTCCAAAGTGAAAACCCTGTACCAAACATTCAACGTGCTAATAGCATGATTCAGAATACTGGTAGGGGACAAGTATTGGCATTATTCGCAAACTTAAGAGCAAGTCTACTTAACTCAAATGAGGTTAAAAGTGGGTATGCACCTGGTTTTGTTGATGAAAGAGACCCTGACGGGGGTATAAACCCAAATATATACGCATTCGGTGACGGTAAAGGTGGTGTTATTGATTTACTGAATGGTGACGAGAATTCCATTATAGCTCAATCTGTTTATAACCAGAATATGGCTGATGGTTTTGGTTTTAAAGGTTTAGAGAACTTGATTACCACCAAATCTTCTGATGAAGAGTTCGTAGTCGGAAAGGACTTCCAATGGGATAACCCAAAAGAGGGTGTTGAGACAGATGTTACGTTCGATAAGAAAACCATTCTAGCGAAAACCCAACGGTTATTCCAGCAAGCTGATAAGATGGTTAATCTTTCAACAAGCAAGTATGCTAAGACATTAAAAGGTGAGATGAATACAACCGTGGATTCTGCTGCTGGTGCCGTAATATCCAAAGGTAGTGCAGTTAAAAAGTTCAATGGTAACCTACCTGAGACTGACCCTGATAAGATGTTTTCAAGGACATGGACGACATACGATAGATATGATAGTGTCGAAGACCTACAGAAGCATTCAGGTTTAAATCCAAATGCTGGTACTAACTCTAGAGGGAATTTGGGTAATTCAGTATTGGGTGATAATGGATTTGTAAAGATTGCACCCTACGGTGACCAACATGGTGGTGACGAGATAAACGATAACGTTAATATGAGGAACTACATGTTCTCAATTGAGAACTTGGCATGGGCTGATGTATCATCGACCAAACTAATACCAAGTGAAATCGGACCAGGAGATACCTTAACAGGTAAGAAGGGTAGAATCATGTGGTTCCCACCTTATGAGATGAATTTCAATGATAATGTTAGTGTTAATTGGGAAGCAACTGATTTCATTGGTAGAGGTGAACCAATGTTCACGTATAATAATACTTTGAGAACTGGGACACTTCAGTTCAAGGTAATCATTGACCACCCATCATATTTGAATAACCTTAAAGGTGAGAGTGATGAATTGATTAATGCGTTCTTTGCTGGCTCCTTTGACGTGGATAATAGGGTTAGAAGTAAATTAAGTTTAGATGAGATTAATCAAATAGAGATTAAACGAAATTTCGCAGTAGTAGAAGCGAACATTACGCCAGTGTCTGTTCCAGATGATTTCGTTATGTACTTCCCTTATAATGATGGTGAACTAACTGATGTTACTAATCAAGGATACGAGAATGGTGAAGGGTTTGATGCAGCAACTAACCCAACTGGATTTGGTAATGGCATCTATGCTGGTACCTATATTGATGTTGATGGTGTAACTAGAAATGATAGCACTAACTTTGGTTTAAATAAAGATGTATCCAGTGACGTATTAGATGCAGCTAAGGAAAAATTTAAAAAATGTATTGGCTGTAAGGTCACTTTGACCTCTTATGGTGTTACGGGAGAAAATACACGTGCAGTAAATTTCAGAGCTATTAATCTTAAACAAATGATGCTTGATGATTGGAGCTTACCTGCTGCGGAAGACCCAGTAAAATATAAGAGGTACAAAACTATTCAAGCACCTGTTACGCCTGTTACACTAACAATACAAAATCCAGTTCCGTTGGCTGATACAATAGTACCACTGGATAGTAAAGGTATCAAAGAGAATATAAAGGTTGTGGTAAGCTTCACTTGGGATAGTAAGTTAGCTGAAGAGGCTAATCCTGATAAGATACAAAACCTATCAGCATTGCAAACTGACCCTGACCCAATAAACTTAAATAATGATATTAAGGGGAGATTCTATAATGAAATAGGTTTCTTCAAAAAGTTACAACAGGACGATAAGGTTGTATACGATAGTATCAGTGAGAAGATTGGTTTCTTCCACCCAGCGTTCCATTCCATAACACCTGAAGGATTCAACTCTAGATTGACTTTCCTACAGCAATGTACGAGACAGGGACCTACCTTGAGCAATAACTATGAGAAGCCAGATAACCTTGCGTTCGGTAGACCACCAGTTTGTATTCTAAGGATTGGTGACTTCTATCATACCAAAATTGTGATTGATAATATGAGTTTTACGTATGAACCATTGGTTTGGGATTTAAACCCAGAGGGTGTGGGTGTTCAACCTATGATTGCAACCGTGGATATGCAATTCTCATTCATTGGTGGTTCAAGTATGAAGGGACCTATCAACAAACTACAGAATGCGGTTTCATTCAACTTCTTTGCTAACACTGAGATATACGACCCTAGGGCAGATACCATAATTGTTAAGAGTACACCTAGTAGTGGTGCAACAGGACAAGTTTTTGAGGGTACTGACCCAGATGGTTCTGCTAAAGCCTATCTTTCACAAAATATTGCTACACCATCACCTTCTGGTGGAGGTAGTACGGCAGCCGCAGATGCAGCTACAGGACCCCTTACATCAACACCAGCACCACCAGCATCGGTAACTAATCCTGATGTTGATACCATTAATAACAGTGTAATAACTCAATTCGCTTGGCAAGCTGACGAAACGATGAGATTAAAGGTTAGGGGCTTAGACTTAGTAGATGATTGGAAGGTGAGTTTATCAGTATTCAACGGTAGTTCAATGACACAGATGGATGTTTACCCTAGTACGGCTGCTTTAATCGATGATAGTGATAATGTTATGACTCTTAGTTCTGTATTAGATAAGGATACTCTAACAATTGGAGATATTGTACAATATGCTGGATGGTTAAGATTGGCTGGTACGGCAGATGAAGATACTATCAAAGTACCTTACATATTAGTATCATTAAAATACTCAAGGAGTGGTGAGGCACCAATCCAGATTAGTAAGAGGGCGTACTTGGCTAAGTGTACCACATTCGATTATGATGCGTGGGACTTCGTTGATAGCGAAGATGCTGCTGGAATTGTGGTTTGTGATTGTGATGATAACTGTGTACACTAATATAATTTAAAAACGATTAATCATGGCAGAATATTTCGATAGATACGCAGAGTTCAAAGTTAATGGTGGAGTAACACCATTACCTGGAATCCCTATACCTGATAATGGTGAGGATAAGCGAACAATTTATAAAGTTGGTGAAACAAGGCTTGACAAGTTAAGTCAGAAGTACTATAATACTCCATACTGTGGGTTCCTAATCATGTTAGCCAACCCAAGTTATGGTGGATTAGAGTTTGATATTAAAGATAGAGATGTTATAAGAGTACCATTCCCGTTCAATAGTGCAGTAGAGCGATATTTAGCTGGGGTAAAGAGACACAAAGAATTGTATGGCTAAGTTTAGTGCGGGTAATAAGAATAACGTGAAAGCGCAGGGTAAGGTGTTGTATTACGACCCCAACCCAATAGGTAGTGACCTAGTACCATTAGAGGATTTATCCATTAGTGTAGACCTTCAGGTGAGTAAGAAATCCCGTAGTATAATATCTGCTGGTAAAATCACTTCATCAAAAGGAACTAATGGTAAGATATCCTTCTTAGATGGTAGCCCATATGGTAGTGATGGTGGAAGGTCTCTAACGACTAGTTATACTGATATAGGTACTACATTCACTAAGCCTAGTGATGATGATATGGAAGGTTTCGGTATGACTGATATTCAGATAGAGTTCGATACTTCATACACCCCAATGGTTAAGATTAAGTTTGTTGACCTTCGTGGTGGTATGTTAAGTAGGCAATCTCAGGCACCAGAGACTAACAGATATAACCTATTCTTTGATTTACCTTATCCATTATTTAGCTTAACCGTGAAAGGTTATTATGGTAAAGCGGTGACATATTGCTTACACTTGGTGAAATGGAATGCACGATTCAATACTGATACTGGTAACTTTGAGATTGATGCTGAATTCATAGGATATACCTATGCTATTCTTACTGATATGTTAATGGGTTATCTAAAGGCTGTACCTAGAACTGAGATTGGTGCAGCGAAATATAAAGACTTGAAAAAGGAGTATCAAAATGGAAAGAACGATGTTAAGATACATACAATAGATGAGATGGTATACCACATTTCTAAATTGAATGAGAACCTGAACACATTTAAGTCAACCAATGCAAATTATATTAAATTGGTTTCTATTGGTGAATCTATAGACATATTACGAAAGATGAAGGAAACTATTGCAGCCTTTCTTAATAAGGTTGTTAGTACTTACGGTTCAGTAGCAGGTAATCCATCCTATCAAGTCATAGAAGAAAAAAACTTTAAATATACACCACAACCTATTGTGGGTGGTGCCGTATCGAGTTCAGTTGCTGCACGAGTTCAGGATTCACAGGAACATAGGGATAAAGTGGATACCATTATTGAATCGTATAACGACTCAATAGAGGATTTATTAACTAAATTGAAAGATATTAATGCAATCATCGTATATGATGATTTATTTGATGTTAATAATACATTTCCAATAGAATTTGAAGATATTAAACCGAGTGCGAAACCTAGTTTTTATGAGGTATTCACTAAGGACGGGAATTACGTTAAGGGTGGGGATACAGAAAGGATGAACTTTATTAGGAATGCGATGTTGAAGGGTATTGTTGGCGGTATTAGTCCAACAGCTATGGATGCTCTTCCAGACGATGGGAGTACGTACCAAGTATTTGATTTACTCAAAGCAGCAGAGGAAGTTAATAGGTTACTAGAAGAGACCTGTAAACTTCAAGAAGAAACTAAGAAAAAAGTGTCTGAAGAATTAGGTAGGTATACTAAAGATGAGTTGGATTTTATACCATCAATAAGAACATTGGTTAGAACGTTAACATTACATTGTGAGGTCTTATTGGAGACGGTCAGAGAGGTGTCAAATCTTGCTGAGGGTGGTTCTAATTCGGATGAAAGAAAGAAAGAGATAATAGCTAAACTGGGTAAAGATAATCTTAATATTCCAGATGACGATGATACTATATACGCTTTTCCTGAATATAGTGTTGATACAAGTAAGGGTAAATTAGATGCAAGTGGTAAACCAATAGCAAGTGACGGTAATATTACTGAACAGTGGATTGGTGCTGAAGTAGATGCTAGTCTGGTTGATGAGGTGGCATTCGTTGAGGATTTACTGAAAGCTTTGATACAATCAAAAGAAGCTGACTTAACTGTTGAGGCTTTAGCTGCGGCTGCTAGTGTTGATTGGTTTGCTTTAACGTCTTTGGACACTAAGGGGGTAGGTGGTTTGGGTACTAGCCCATATAAAGCGGATTCCCCAATGAAACATCCTGACGAAGCTATGAGGATATTGATGTATAGAATGTTCTTATATTTAGGTGTTGGGAACACTAAGATAGAGGATAAATTATTACGTTTTATCGCCAAATTTGAAGCTAATAACCTATTTCATGGGATTAATGCCCCATTAGGTGTAGTTCGTGATGCATTTTATAATGCCTCTTACACTAGTGGTGGTCACACAGCGATTAACCACTTACTAAGTGGTTCCGATAACATTACGAACTATAAGGGTAAGAGTGCAGCCATCCCATATATGTCGGATAACGGTAATGGTGATTATGTTTATGAATATATAAGTGACAATACTAGTAATGGTAGAGCGTATATACCAGTAGATGAGGGCTTTACTGGTGAACAATTTTATAAAGGTGGTACCTTGAAATCGTGGGCTGATGTGGCAGCAACAGTTAATGATACTTTTATTGGTAACTATATCAATAGTTCAATCACCAGCAAACCCAATGATGGGGCTAGATACATTGACATTAAAACCGCTACTGAATATCGTAACATTCTATTTAACAAACCAGTTACGTTGGCACCTAAAGTATTTAAGAAGTATACAGATAATAATTGGGCTACTGATGTTAGAGCAACCCAGAATGGGATTAATAATTCGGGGCGTAATAATACCGACATTAAGAATTTAAACCCTATTAATGGTAAGTTTGCGTCTCCTGAATTTTTTGAACTTGATGCTAACGTAGACCTAGGCACTAATGCTGGTAATTTATCTCTACTAAAGAAACTACCTAACGGTAACACTAAAGTGACTTCAGCATTTTATGACCATGCTGAGAGGGGGTCAGGATTAGCCGTAAGAGGTGCAAAGGTTGGTGACCCAAATACACAAATTGGTTGGAATCGAACTTTGTCGAATGAAGGGTTCTTAGGTAACACCAGTGAACTAGTGGTACCAAACGTTGAATTTGGTTGGGACGCTACATTTGGCGCAGGAGGTAAATTTAGTTTACAATCATTGTTCGGTAGCCCATGGTATTATAGTCAAATAGCATCATCCGACCCTGATAAAGCTAAAGCATATCTATTTTTAAATACGTTCCCTTTAACTGGAATTAAAACTGATAATACAGCCATTTATTACGCTGATTCTATATTTGGGGATTCACCTAACCGCATGGCAACTATTAAAAGTTTGTTCACGGTTAGCTCTGGTATGATTAAGCTACCAACAATGTGGTGTTACTGGGTAGGTAGTGTACTATGGAGAGATGAAGTATACAACAAGACTACCATTGACCCTATCGTAACGACTGCCATCAATGCTGGTAACCCAATAGACTTATTACCTTTGGTGACGAAATTTCCCACAACTAAGGAGTTATTTTTCGCATCACACAGACATTACGAGTCTGCTAGTTATTTACCAGCAATGTCATTAGCTGGTGGCACTAACGCTAAATACGCAAATATGGATGCTACCATATTAAATTTACCACAACAAGCAAAAGAAGAGTTCATTTCGATGTTTGTAAATTGGACTAATAGATTTTTCCCAGACATAAAGCAAGATTTCGAAATGTTTAATGGTATACATAATGTAATCGATAATGGTGGTGTTGCTGATA
>Ga0208299_1000602_pt1 | contig 32140 bp, 34 predicted proteins | sample 15_taG_FD_184089 | JGI IMG/M metagenome (GOLD analysis project Ga0208299, IMG submission 184089) | Marine viral communities from the Subarctic Pacific Ocean - 15_ETSP_OMZ_AT15312 metaG (SPAdes) (version 2) | ecosystem: Environmental > Aquatic > Marine > Oceanic | place: Pacific Ocean | collected...
CTAGAACTACAAATTATTAGCAATTAAACGTATGCATAACAAGCGTTTCAAGCGGACTCGTTTAGGGTTCGGAAATCTATAATTTTAACTCGACTCGCCGCTTAAACGCGGGGTCGTTATGCTACTTTAGAAACCGTAATGAAAAAAATATTCATATTTCTACCTCTTTTGTTACTTAGTTGTAGCCATACGAACGAAAGCTACAAGTATAGTTCGGATATAGATAAACCAACTCTTGAGATTAGAGATATGTCCTTAGAATATAATGTTGACCAGAGAGTATTTACACTTCAAGGAGAGTTGTACGACACCTCTAATTCAAGATCACTTTATGAAATAGGGTATTACAAAGATAATACCGTCTATTTTTTGGTTGGAAATTATCAAGGAAAAGAAAAGCAATGGATAACAGAAAGAATGGATTCCAGTGATACTCGAGTTTTCTCATTAAGGGATACTTTATATTTTTCATTTAGTAATTCCGATACTTTATCTGGTGACCAAATTCTAAAGATTCGGGCAACTCTTTATGAGGATCTTGATATTGAAATTTCAGAAATATCAGCTATTCAAATTAGAGAGTAGCATAACAAGCGTTTCAAGTCGGACTCGGGTACTGGCTCCGCATAATTTAATTTTCAGGTAACTGATTATTTCTGTTACTTTCAGTTCAACCGAAAACCCTCGCCGCTTAAACGCGGGGTCGTTATACCAATGATACAAAGCCTCTCTATTCCTACCCATGATTGAGTTTCTAATTGACATAAGGCAAAACATCGTTTATGTACTTCTTGGTTTATTTGGAATTTTGTTCATTTCTTTTTTTCTATTCTTCAAATCTAAACATATAACCAAAGTGCTTATTGGTTTTGGGCTTCTCTTTTTGACAGCTGTTTTTACAATGCTTCTCAACACAGCTATTAAAGATCTACTTCGTTCAGAAATTAAAGACATGGCTGAATTAGCATTGACTAAAGAATCAAAAATCTTGATAAATGGAAAAGATTTAAATATTGATTCTGAACAACTACTAATCGATTTATCAAAAATCGACGGGTTTTATTTCACAAATAAATCTAGTCCGAAAACTAGATATTTGATCAGTATTATATCACAAATTGATACACTAGATATAGTACTTAGAAGAGATTCCAAAAGACCTGAGAAATACTGGACTTTTTTACCAAAGTATGATTTTGAATTGGAATTAGATTTAGTAGAAACTCATGTTTTAGATGGTATCAATGAATAAACTTAACATTAAACATTGGTATAACAAGCGTTTCAATGGGACGCAGACGGAGTGCGATCAATAACTTGTGTGCAATAAAATAAATCGGTTACTTCAACAAAAACTTAATCTCTGCGCCCATTAAACGCGGGGTCGTTAGGTGTATTAACAAAAACACGAACTATATTTTCTCATGCCTATTTTTGAAATAAATGGTAATCCCTTTTTTATTACACATTCAGAGTTGCACGAGTTAGACTTACTAAGAAAGTTCATCTATTATTTTGATTCTTCTGAATTCGAGAAATTTCAAAAATCTGACATTAAAAAAATCAAAACTCATCTTTTAAAAAGAAACTCAGTACTTAAACGTCCTTTACTTTTTGATTTTACAGGTCGTGAAAAGAAATATGCAGCTTCTGAGTTTTTGTTTTATGCTAAATATAGACACAGTGACAACCCTCAACCTGTTGGCTACAATCACAGTTTTAATTACGAATTCGATTTAAACAAAAAATATTATTCATTTCCCTACAAATCGAAATCGTCACTATTTGACAAATCTGGAATAAGGTTAAAAGACAAAAACCTTGATATCAGTATCGATTTTTCTAAAATCAAAAGAATTTGGGGCTGTTTTAAAAATTTGGCTATAGAATGCGAGAACTTTGTTGTTGCGATTGTTTATTCAAGAATCTCAATAACTCACAACAAACATCATTTAAACTTTTTTGATGCTGATTTTCAATGTCAGGGTGATGTTAATTTCAAATCAAAAAACTTCCTTTCAAGAGAATCATTTAATGTCTTTCTTGATCGAGAATTACTATACACAAATAAAAACGCTGAGGTTTATTCTAGTTATGAAGTTTACTTGTCATCAAACAAAGAAGTAACATACACCTAACAAGCGTTTTAAGCGGACTCGTTTAGGGTTCGGAACTTTAATAATTTTAACCAGACTCGCCGCTTAAACGCCGGGTCGTTATACCGCCTTAACTAAAGCTTGTCTCAAATAATTTTGAATTAATTTTTTATTAAACTTGAATATAATTTCACACTCATAAATCTAAAATCATGAAAAATTATTTTACTTTAGGAGTTTTCATTGTTCTTTTCATGAGCAATATCACATACCTGCAGGGGCAATCTACAGAAGAACTTGACGAAAGACATGGATTTAAAGATATCAAAATTGGTGCTGATTTTTGGGATTGGAATGATAAGTTAGAAAAAGGTGGAAGCTGGCCTGGTGGTAGGCCTCGATATCATTATACTGGCTCAAGAAATTATAAAGTTTTTGATTTAGGTATAGAAGATATCAGTTTTGAAATCGTCAATTTCAAAATTGCAACAATTGTAATCAGTACTGAGTATTTTCACGAAAAGAACGGGACAAGACCTGAACTCAATATTGACGAGTACAAAAGTCTTGTATCAAATTTTGAATTTCTGTTTGGTGAAGGTGAGCCTCATATCGAAGACCGCAATTCAGCAAAAATTGCTTACTTCTGGTTCGGTGATGAAATCCATTTGACTGTCAAATTTGATTATCAAGGAGCTAACACTGGTAGTCGAGCAGTTATAATATTGACAGACGCTGAATACCAAAAACAAAAACTTGAAGATGGATTTTAAGGTTTATTCAATGAAAAAGGCGGCATAACAAGCGCGTCAACTCGGACGTGCCTCGCCGTAGGCTGCCAGGTTTTTATTCATCAAATTCTATAGTACATTTTGTTTTAAATCAACGTTGGTCTGCACGCCGGTTACGCGCGGGGCCGTTAGGTTGCTTTAAAACTACATTCAAAACTCACTCACTATGAAGAGACTCATTTTCTTAGTACTGTTTTTTTCAGTTTCTACTACTTTCGCTTTTGCACAATTTCATTTTGGGGATGTGGAGGTTTCTACAATGGAAGAAATTTTTAACCCAGATAATGAAAATCTTTGGGGTGAAAAAAAGATGGGTGGAACTTATAAATTCAAAGATCAAAACTCTGAAATATGGACTGAAAATGAGTTTTCCGGTCTTATTGTGAACAATAAATATGTAAAACAGAACTCGGCAAATTTCTCAGCTTCCTTGAAATATGAACAGAGCTCTTTAATTGAAAGAATCACAAAGCAATTGAATGAGCAATTTGGAGAATTTGAAAAAGTAGAATTTGATAATTCTGCTTTAGGAGGTGGTAAAGCAGAAATGTTGAAATGGACTTATGAGGAAGATGATAAGATCTATGAAATCCTTCTTGGGAAATTAGGGCAATTTACCAGCTTGAATATCAGGCAATTAGAAAGTGTTCCAGATTTTTAAAAGTTGAAGCTCCATGAATAAAATCGACAATTATAAAGAACTCCTTCAAGTTTCTTATGAAAATGATAAAGCTATTCAATCAATTATTCATTTTTCTGGTCTTTCAATTTTTTTTGATCAGTATGTGTCACAAAGAGTCAAGGAAATTCGATTTGAAAGGAGCAAAACATTCTTTGATGAGTTAGAAAAAGGATTAATACAATTAGATGATGAAACAATAAAATCAGAAGATTATTTAAAAATCTTAGACGAACTGTCATACAGAGAAATTCAAGCTTTAAATATACTGGATAGCTTTTACTCTACACCAAGAGATCCTGACGACTCGGATTTGAAATGGACTGTTAAGTTTTGGGATGAGTTCGTCTCTAAACTATCGGCAGGTATCGAGATTTCTCCGGAAAAAATAGATGGCTTTATGATAAGAGTTTCAAGGACTGGATGTTATGAATTATTTACAGGAAAATATGTGAGTGACACTGGAGGAAGGGGGATATTAACACCTACTTTTTTTGACCTTAAAGAATATGCACTTAAACTAAGCGCAACCTAACAAAGCAAATTAAGCGGACTTGTACGCTGTTTGCTCGTTGGTTTATTTTATTCTTGTTATAAAAATCATAATTACTAACTAATTCTTAATAGGTAAGTACAAGCCGCTTATTTGCCAAACCGTTAGCCTCCTAAACTGCTAAAGAAATTTTAAACAACTTTTTTGTTCTGTATTTAGTACATTAATCAGTACAATTAATTAATTCTTTATCTCATGTCTCACATTCAACTTGATCAAGATATACGATCACTTTCCGATTTTCGGGCAAATGCGGCGTCTTTTATAGAACAAGTTAAATCAGAAAGACGACCTCTTGTTATTACACAGCATGGTAAAAGTTCTGCGGTATTAATAGATGTGGAAGATTATCAAAAGATGCTCGACAAAATTCAGTTATTGGAAGAATTAACTACTGCGCGTAAGGAACTAAATAATGGAGAAGGAGTGAGTCATGAAAAGTTTTTCAGTGAACTGAGAGCTGAATATTCATGATGAAGATTATTTGGTCACCTACTGCCAGATCTAAAACCAGACAAATTCTCGAATACATTTCTAAAGATAATACAGACGCTGCGTTAGCTCTTATAGACCAGATTGAAGAGAAGGTCGAAGAATTAAGGCAGAATCCATTAGTTGGTAGAGTTTTACCTGAAACAGGTAATCAGAGTATTCGAGAAATCGTAGTTCACAAAAATTATGGTGTTATTTATGAAGTTTTTCAGAATTCTATCGAAATTTTAACCGTTCGACATTTTCGGCAAGATTTCTCTATATCTAAACTATAAATCATGCGGGCTAACAACCGTTTCAAGTGAACTCCCAGAATGCTCGGGGTAGGCGGATTCGAAACTTTAACAATTAAAACCAGACTCGCCGCTTAAACGCAGGGTCGTTATACGTTTAAACAACTACTATGAGTGATGCTCACCGTTACTATTTAAGAGACATTGCATTTACTATCAAAGAAAGAGCTTTGGATGCAAAGAAAGACTATCAAAACTCTTCCGAAAATGGTAAAGCTTTTGCAGAAGGTTATCTTGCCGCGTATCACCACATTATAAATATGATGAAAAATCAGGCAGTTTCATTTAATCTTGATGAGAAAGATATTTGCCTTGATAATTTTGATCCATATAAAGAACTAATAGAATAAACGTATAACAACCATTTCAAGTCGGACTCAGATACCAATTTTAACTTTCACCGTTTATAAAAAAGGACTCCACCACCGCGGGTGCCGGATAAGAATTCCGCAACACCATCGCTATCCAGATCGGTGAAGTGTGGGCTTCCCAATTGAGTTGTACGCACGGTAAAAGGGAAGGCTTCTTTGGTGAATGCCGGATCTGTTGACGTTCCTGTATTCCGAAAAAAGAGATAGCCATCAATTTTGGTGCCTAAAAAGAGATCCAGATCTCCATCACTGTCAATATCATACAATGCCGGAGCACTGCGTTGCAAACTTTCGACTTCAGGAAAAGCATCCGGTATGGAGATGAATTCAGGCGCTTTGTTTGTCCCTTCATTTCGAAAGAACTCAACTCCGCCTCCCGACTGTCCGACTATCAAATCCAGATCGCCATCTGCATCAAGATCGCCCAAAGAGGGAACGGCGTTACTTCCTCGTGGCAAGTCGGCAGCATTTTCCTTGATCAACTCAAAGCCTGAACCGGTATTTCGATAGAAATCCATTCCTCCTTTCCAGTTCCCGAGTATCAGATCCGCTTTTCCGTCTCCATCCAGATCACCCAACTCAGGAGCATAGTGATAAGCCGCCGGCAATTCCAGACTCCCGCTCAAGTGAAACTCGGGGTTCTGTTTGGTTCCGCGATTCTCAAATTGATAAACAACCGAAGAGTTCCGGTTATCGGGATCGATCTTATTGGATACCAACAGATCCATGTCTCCATCCCCATCCAGATCACCGGTAGTTACAATACTTTCGTCTCCGGTATCAATCATGGAAAGAAATTGTTCGGTTTGTAACTCAAAGCGATTATCCTGTTGCTCGAAAAAGTAGAAATTATCTGCCGTGGTTTCATTCGTATTATAAGCGCCACCCAGTACACCCAGAAACAGATCCATGTCTCCATCACCTTCCCAGTCTACCAAACCCGGCACATTGTAACCGCTGGTCATGACCGGACTGGATGGTGGAAATGAACGAGGTTCTCCAACAAATTGTGGATTGCTACAACTTCCGGTGTTTTCTAAAAGCAGTATACTGGGTTCAAAGAAATCGCCCCAAAAAATATCCTGATCACTGTCGTTGTCGATATCGATGAAAGCCATTGTATTTGCTCCGTGGAGCGTACCAAATTGTTTCACGATCTCAATGTCCTGAAATCGTTTTGTAATGAGTTTAAAGAGAGGTGTACCTTTTTCATCGCGTCCTTGAGATTCATAACGGGCGAGTGTTCCATCAAGGCTTCCAATGAAAAGGTCAGGCATGCCATCACAGTCAATATCCGTGACGTTGGGGATGTTCTGCCGATCCGAGAAGATCGGAGTTCCATTAATGTCTCGTAAGGAATCTGCAACCAATGTATAGCTGGCCGTTTCCGCCGTTCCTTCATTTCTGTAATAGCGAATGTAACTATATGGTTGTTCAGTCAACAGATCCATATCTCCGTCCTGATCCATATCTACAAACCGAAACCACTCACCAATATCCAGGTCCTTATAAGTGTTGGTGATCCATTTCAAAGCTGATTCAGTTCCCGGTTCACGGTTTTCAAAAAACATTAATTCGGAAGAATGTTCCTGCAAGAACAGGTCCGAATCGCCATCATTATCAATATCCACAAATTGCGGACGGGGCGTATTCAATCCACCTATAAATGGAAACTGAATTTGATTGCCTTCTTTATCGAATACAAAAAATGGATCGATCTGCTGTTGATAGGTTTCTGCAGATTCTGACACGATCAGTTCTTTCTGTGCTGTACACGCATTGATCAGAATAATAATGAAAACTGCTGGAAAGAAGTATTTCAGCATCTTTAAAATATGAGATCCCTTATTGAACATTGGTTCCTATACCGGTGGCATTTTTGCCGACTTCAATCACTTTGATGATCTCTTTGCTCTGAGTGTCGATAACCACTACTGTTCCCGGAGCATCTTCTGCCGTCATCCCTTCGGGCAAATAACCTCCGTTTCGATTGTTGTTGCTTACATATAAAAATTTACCATCAGCAGATAGTGCAGCGCCGTGTGGTTGGCTTAGTCCATTGCCTTTGATCACTGCATCTATTGCCCGCTTTTTCATATCGATCACTGTTACCGTGTTGGTGCCTTTATTTGCAAAGTATACAAACTGACCATCCGGGGAAAAAACGGGATGCCATGGTGCTGCATTCACAGCAATAGCCTCTTTCAGCACCGGAGATACCGGGTTTGTAATATCAAATATCAATAATTTGCCCGTCATTTGGCCGGTTCCTACCATGGTTTTTTTATCCGGAGAGATCGCAAAATTTACCAGCATGTGATTCATACCTTCCAGATTGGTCAGCTCTGAATCAACTTCTTTAGAACTCACAGACAGAAACTGATTTGAAGACAAGCTTCCAACAAAAATCCGATTGCTGCCCGGTAACGTGGTTATAGCATGTGGTCGGGTAAAGAACAGATCTTTCTCGGATTTCAGGCTCATATCACTGCGATCAATTACTCCAAAACTTTGAGGAGGATTCACTGCGCTCATTGATCGCCCTACATAAAGTATATCGCTATCAGGATCCATCGTCATCAATCCCGGCACTTCTATTTCGGTTTCAGCTATCAGTTTATTATCTCTGTTAAACTTAAGGACTCTGTTCTCCCCAATCAGAGTTACATACCAGTATGAACCATCCGCTTCTGCAATTACGTGATGTGGTTTGGCATTGGCGCTAAATCCCAGTTCTTGTAGATCAACAACCGTTGCAATCTCGTGCGTATTATTATCAATAACGCTGATACTGGCCGAACCTTGATTACAGGTATAAATATATTGAGGGTTAGCAATCTGCCCTTTTACATAACTGGTCGATAAAAGGAATATTAATGCTAAACACGAGCCTAAAAATCTACGCATGATTGGAATTTTCTCTGCTTATGATATTATTCTTATAAAAAAAGCAGCCCATCTGTTTGATAAGATAGGCTGCTTTTGAAACGATTTAATTACTGGCTGATTGCCTTAGCATTTGTATCCAGTACGAAAAGACCTTCGCGACCACTGGTCATTATAACTAAACCACTTTTGAAGAATGGATAGTTACTCCAGGTTCCGGCAAAACCGGGGGCATCTTTAGAGAAAGGATCAGTATCGAAGTCTCCTACTTTTACAGGATTTGCAGGATCAGAAACATCAATCACCTGAAGTCCACTTACATAATTAGACTGATACATTTTATCGTCTTTGATGTAAAGGTTGTGATCAGATGACGGGATCTCTACATAAAACTCTCTCAATAGTTGAGGATCATCCAGATCGGTCACATCCCAAACCATTGTACGAGTACGCTCTACTGCTCCCATTAACTCATCGAGCTCGTCATTCTGAAAGAAGTACTTATGATCTTCTGTCAACCAACCCTGGTGAACATATCCATAATTAGGGTAGGTAGCTGTAGAAAGAGCAACCGGATTTTGTTTATCGGTTACATCAGCAATACTTACTGCCGTTTCGTTTGCGCCAAAGCAGATCTCACTTCCCTGGTGATCTTCATCCGGGCCATTGTATATTACACACTGTGCATCATGCGAATAACCGGTACCACTTCTTCCTGTTGACGGATCAGAAAAACAACCTTCGAATACAGGATTTGTCGGGTCTTGAATATTCAACATATGAAGACCGCCGCCACAAGTGTTTCCACCTCCGCTGCTACCAACGATAAAGGCGTAACCGGTTTCTTCATTGATTACTACGTTATGAGCACTGTGAATACCTGTGTACAGAGCGGTTTCTTCTAACTGTAGTGGTTCGCCATCAAATTCCCTTAGCTTGGTTAGATCCAGTATCTGCATTCCATGTTCTCCGGCGCCATCAGCTACGATATAAGCATGGTTTTTATATACCTTGATATCTCTCCAAACATTTGCACGAGAGCCTTCTGTCATAGGCAGGTTACCTACGTATACGGGATTACCGGGATCAGCAAGACTAACAAAAGAAGTTCCTTCATTTCTTCCAACGAGTGCATATTCCACGCCGGTCTCAGGATCGGTCCATCCCCAAATATCATTAACACGAACGCCGCGTCCGCCACCAATATCACTTACAGGAAGGAAGGAGATCAAATCTACATTTTTACAACCAAATTGTTCAGCTTTCAAATCATCACACTGTACTCGTCGCCCCTTTACAGGTTCCAGCACAGAAGATTCTTCTCCGATAATCATTTTAGAAGCCATCCAGTCGCCTGAGCCTTTTTTCTCCATTATGACTGCAGAACCGGCACCATAATCAGCACCGATCAATCCTACTACTGCGACATTGCCATCCATAGCTAGTGAGCCAGAGAAACCGTCACCTGCTTCTTGTTCTCCCACAGGCAACTTGGAAGAACCTGTCCACGCACCATCTTCATCCATCATAAACTGATAAATATTTCCGCTTGAGCCATTAGCTCCCGGAGCTCCAACCCAAACTCCATCTTCAGCAAATGCTACAGAAGCTCCAAACTGATAACGTCGTTCAACATCAAATGCCGTCAGCAATCCGGAAGGACTCCAATCTCCATCTACATTTTCATATACAAAAACAGTTCCCATCGCATTGTTGTTGCGAGGAGCTCCTACCAAAATTCGATCTCCTTTTATAGCGAGAGAGGATCCAAAACGACTTTGTTCCTGAGCCTGATTACTGCTTAAGGTAGTAGCCATCGTCCACTCACCGTCCATATTATTCATTACAAACACGGTGCCCCCCTCACGATTCGGAGCGCTTACTACAAGTTGATCACCATCAATAGCTAGTGATGAACCAAAATTAGTTGTAGAAGTATCCGGATTCATGATGTTGCTTTTCAACGCCCAAACACCGCCCGAAGAACGCTGGAAAACCATTACAGAGCCTTTTCCGTCTGCATAGCTTGGAGCGCCTACAAAAGCCTGATCGCCCGTCAATGCTACACTTGCACCTAATCCGCCGGCTGTAATATCATCGCCGAGTTTAAAATTAGCTTTTTGTGACCAGTTTCCGTCACGTCCGCGTTCAAAAATATACGCGGCTCCTATCCTGTCATTAGCGCTAGGTGCACCAATCAAAACGCGGTTTCCATCTGCAGATACAGCAGAACCAAAATTATCACCAATTACACCATCTTTGGCCATAACACGGGCCATTTGATCCCAGTTGTTGCCTTTCTTACCAAAAATATAAACGGTACCGGGTTGATGAAAGTTTGAAGGTTCACCAACAAATACGCGGCCGTCAGATACATCAACGGCACGGGCAAAGCCTTGCATGGCTTCTAGTGAGCCATCCGGCGTGGTTTGAGCTTGAATCATGGTCACGGGGACACATAACATTACTATTAAACTTAAAAGTGATATACGTTTCATGAGATTTATTTTATTTGCAGTGTAATACATTTTTACTCGGTGTTTTTGTAGGATCAAGCCGAGATATAGTTCATTAGTATATTGAATTTATAGCGATTTTAAAACTTCGTAGAACCCGGGTGTTTCTATGTTTTCGAGATAAATTTTATTTGACAATGTTCGCATATATGCTAACCTTAAAATATGCGCGTGATTAAGTTTTACCGGACTATAACGGGAAATTGCCCTGTTGAAGATTTTTTAAACAGTCTTCCTGACAAGCAGTCCAAAAAAGTTGCCTGGACACTTCGTGTTGTTCGTGATTTAGAACAAGTTCCCACTCAATATTTGAAGAAGCTCACAAGCACTGATGATATTTGGGAAATTCGTGCAACGCTTGGAAACAACACGTTTCGGTTATTAGGATTCTTTGATGGTCCAAAACTAATTGTATTAACCAGTGGTTTTGCCAAGAAAACAAATAAAGTCCCTAAACAAGAAATCGAAACAGCTGAAGAACGTAAACGTGATTATTATTTGAGGAAAGAACAATGAGTAAAGATGATTTAGAAATTTTTATTGATCAAAAAAAAGCAACGAGTCCGGATTTTGCAGAAAACTTTGAGGAAGGATATCTCAATTTCAAAATAGGAGTTATTCTACGCCAAGCACGGGAAAACATGGGAGTAACTCAGGCGGATGTAGCAAAAAAATTAAACACTACTAAATCAGTAATTTCCAGAATGGAAAATCATGCTGAGGATATCAAACTTTCGACACTTACTAAATATGCGAAGGCGTTAGGGAAAAAAGTAAAGCTCGAAATCCAGTAAATTCAAAACTTGTTATGAACAAATTTTTTCTGTTTTTAATTACGTTATTTATGACAAGCTGCACTAACTATTCTTTTAATAAAGAGCTTAGAAATTCAATTCAGAGTCTTAGGGACTTACCTTCTGACCAGCAAGTGTTTAACTTCTCAAACTTTACAAAAGAAGGTAATTGGTCTTATTTATTAATCTTACAGACAGATGAGAGTGTTCCACTTGAAGCGTACAATGGGTTTGGAGAAATAAACAATTACTTTGGCTTTGACATTGAAAATATGTCTACAAACAAAATGAGGTTTTATCTTCTAAATGATGATAAAAAACCGATTAAGACATTTCAGATTGGAAAAGCGGTCAAAAACTCTGAACATCTCGATTTTGAACCCTGTACTGATACATTACGGTATGGGAAAATGTATTATAGAGACGAAACAAATTTTAAAGTGTCATTTAATTCATCGAATTTGGGAGAGGGTACAGCACACTTAAAACCTAAGTGCCAATGAATTTCCCTGCTGATATACGTTTCAAATGGATTCGTTACTGTGTTTTAATTTTTATCTCCAGGCTCGCACTCAGGTGCAGAGTTGCTAAGCATACTTCATAATGGAAAACAATCAAAAAGCTGCTGAAATCATTTTAGGTCTTAAAAGAGCGCTAAAGTATAACGAGAAAAAATTGCTTCAAGAAGGAGTTGTATTGCCGGTTATCACTTCCGTTCGAAAACGTACAAAAAGGCTTTATCGATTTGTACTTACTATAACTACCTTTTTGATTCTAATTTCTTTAGTAAGATTATTTTTTGGTGACACTTCCTTTTTTGCTGTGCTTTTTCCATTTGGTTTCGGAGTCTATTTAACCTATTTCATTTATAGACGAAATAAACATATTGAAAGTGTTCTTAAGGAATCAGAAACAATGTTGTAAAGATAAAATATACTACCTAAAAAGTGTTTTAAGACATTCACAGATAGCGCTTATAGTAAGTTTGTGTACAATAAAATAAATGAGTTACTTCTATAGGAACGAAGACCTTTATGAAATTCTACCTTCTCATATTTATTTTATTGCTTGGCTATTCTAATGCTAATGCGTGTTCTTGTGCAAGTTCATGGCAAGAAACAAATAACCACTATATAACATCTGATTTTGTTGGTAAAGTTACTATAAACCAAGTCTTCGATAGCCCTACCAAAGAATCCAAGACGTTCAAAATTGAAGTTAAAGCGGAAAAAGTATTCAAAGGAAATGAGGTTAGTACTCTTTATGTATACGGAAATCGGGGACATGGCATCCTTACATCGTGTGATCTTTATGTTGAGAAGGGTGAGGATTGGATTGTCTATGCGACTAAAAATAATGAAGGGAAATTAACTTTTGGATGGTGTAGCAACTCCAAGCCAATGGTAAAACCCTGGTTTAAGGGAAGGGCAAAACAGAACAGACAACAATCTATTAACCGTGAACTTGAAATGTTAGATTTTTTGTCTTCCCGGTTATCAAATTTAAAGAGAAGTTTTTCTGTCCAACCTGTTGGAACAAATATCTCTGACTATTTGAAAAAGTATGATGGAATTGAGCTGCCGCAAAACAGCTATTACCAATATTTAATAACATTTGATAGAAATTTAAAGATACACAGCGTAAAGACACTCAAGGGAATCGATGATAAATTTGATGCCGGGTTTATAGATTTCTTGAAAAATAAGGTTGAATGGGTGGTTCCTTATAGCGACAAGCCTAAAACCAACTTCCAGCATGTGTTTGCCGTGTTTTATTATTATGACAAAGGAGATGAGACTCGGTTTTTAAGCTCTTTTGAACTTTAGTATTAGCCGTCAATAATGCTCGCCAATAATCCCACGGTCGGAGTATTTGGAAGTTGTTCGACGCCCTGAAATTTTAGTGAAGAATATGGTCATCTCGCGGCGAATGCCCGAGATCCGGATTGGTCTGACCCACTCTTGTTCTCTCCCTAACATTAGGGAGAGAGACTCTTTAAATAAATTTAAGATCTAGTTAAAAAGTCCCCTTCCCTTGTTTCAGGGAAGGGACAGGGATGGGTTCGTTCTCATCGTTTTCTGAAAGACCGTGCTTCCAAACCAGCCGATTAAAATAGTGTTCTTAATTCGACTCTATTTTCAGCGACACGTAAGGCGTTAAAGGAAGCTGATTAATCCCTCTCTGATTGAACACATCATAATAAAACAGGTTTTCTCTGTTATAGGTATTAATGGCCCCGGCCTGAACTTTTATATCTTTGGTGCCTACATTAAAAGCCTGCGCTACAGATATATCCAATCGGTGAAAATCGGGCATACGTCCTTTAAAAGGTTTGTCCAGCAGCACTCTGGGTTCTCCATAATCTTCAGTAACATCGGGAGGACGCTGATCAAAACTAAAAAAGCTGTCAAAACCCAGAGGACGAGTATAAGGAAGGCCTGATCCATACGACCAGCTCACATTTGTTGAAAAATTCCCCACATTGAAACCAGTTTGAGCATTTAACTGATGGCGACGATCATGCGGCGGATTGTAACTCTGTACAGGCTCTCCAAACCAGGTCCCAAAATGATCCTGCCTTGTTGTGTATTCTGTGATGGAATAACCATAACCTAATCCCATGTAAAACTTTCGGTAATTTAAGTTAAGCCGTAGATCCATGCCTCTCACTGTTCCGTCTGCATAAGCAAGCTTGGTTGCAAAACGAGCAACCGGACCCCAGGTTGCAACCGGAGTATCTTTTATTTCTTTGTAGTATCCTTCTACCGAAAAGTCGAAAAAGTCACCTACAGGCTGTCTCCAGCCCAACAGTGCGTGCTTTGCTTCCATTCGTCGTTCTGATTCGGGTAACAGTATAAAAGTAGTAAAGGATGTCCCTGCATCTCTGAAATCAGTGAGCCCTGCAAATGGCTGTCGATATATTCCCAAAGCTGCATGAATTTCTTCATCCACGCGGCCACGAGGCTGCCATGACATCTGCAATCTGGGTTCCACGCTTGGTGGTAATCGTTTTAAGTAACTTGTTATTGACACGCCCGGCTCGATCAAAAATTTCTCTCCAATATTAACGCCAATTTTCAAATACCCTCCGGCACTTGAAAATGCAACCGCTTTTTCATCAAGAGAAACAAAGAGATTCGCAATATCATAAGACATGGTTCTGTAGTCAGTAAAGAAACCGTAGTCGAAACGCATTTCTCCAACATACAAGGTCAGGTTCATGTCTAAATGCGATTTAAAGATCTGAGAATTTCTCAATCCTGCTTCAGATCCACCTTGCTCGTTTGAAAAATAAGATAGGCCAAAGTTGAAATCGACAAACGAAACCTTCGACTCTGCTGAGGCTCCTGCACAGCGACCGCCTGTAACTACATTACTCCATTTAAAATAATCATCCGATTCAAAATCTAGGCTACCGCGATCGTATGTCCGCATTATTAATGCAGAACAATTTACTCCTTCGCCACTAGAGTTGTAGTACTTAAGCAACTGGCTGTTAAATTTCATCGGTTGTTTTTCCGATAGATACACATCGCTTGTCTCTTCGATCATTGAGCCACGCAGAGAAGCAATAATTGAGCTTTTTCCTTCACGAACCGGGCCTTCAAAAAAGAAGTCCGACACAAAAGGACTCACTGAAGCAGACCATTTTTGGTTGTAAAGGTTTCCGTTTTTAAGCCTTACATCCATTACTGAAGAAGTTCGTCCACTGTAGCGTGGACCAAATCCGCCGGCATAAAAATCTACATTAGAAACTATATCTTCGGGAAATACCGAAAAGAATCCAATAATATGAAACGGCTGATAGATCAATAAACCGTCCATTAGCGTCATATTTTCTGACGGTGTTCCGCCTCTTACAAAAAGCTGCCCTCCACGATCTCCCACAGCAACCACTCCGGGTTGTGTTTGAATATAACTTGCCAGATCTGCGCTTCCGCCGGGTGTTGGGGCTCTTCCAAACGTTTCAGGACTTATACTAATCTGACCCGGGTTCATGTCTTCTGCAACTTCACCTTGCACGTTGATTTCTTCAAGCTCTTCACGGGAATGTCTCAGTTGCACATGATTTGAAATGTTCCGCGCCCTTAGCCCTATGGTTAATGTATCGATGTGCATTTCGTATCCGACATAACGAACCACAAACACATATTCACCGGCGGCCACATCATTGAATTGATAAAGCCCGTTACCGTCTGTAGTTGTTCCAATTATTCCCTTGCCCGACATTGGTTGAAGGGTAATGTTTGCCATATCGAGCACTTTCCCGGTCTGGTAATCTGTTACTATCCCGCGTATTAAAGACCCCTGAGCTTTGATGTTAGTCATCAATACTCCAAAGATCAAAAAGCACACAACGGGTATCAGTCTTAAAAGGATCTTTTTATTCATATTCTGTTTGTGTAGATCATATAACGGACTATATGAATTTTCTTTTTTGGGTGCTTTCTGCGGAAATTCTTTTAGATGTTATAACTATTTTTCGCTTAGCTATTCCGGCAATAAATCCTGTCCCATTAACTACATTTGAAACTGCATCCGGCAAAACAATCTCTTCTTCACTTAAGTCAACGATGTCGGGCCAATCTTCGCTGGATGAAATTACAACCAGTTCTCGTCTGTTAACTATCATATCACCCCGATTGGCTAATAAGATCTCTTCTATTTTTTGAGCGTTATCTATTTCAGCGCAATAATCCCCATTCGGTTTTAAGTTTATATCATCCAGATTTGAAATAATAACCTCTACCTCCGGCTCAACTACACGACCCCTGATCACTTGTATTAAATATCTGAAATCCATAGTTACTAATGTGTCTTCACTGGTCCCTCTGATTTCTCCTTCTTCATTCCCACCCGAATAAATTATATCAGGTATCGCTAACTCAGACGGCATTGTGATTGTGGCAAAGCTTTGACTTCCACCCGGTGCCTCTGCGCGAATCATGTATTCTTCTTGAGGCTCCAGTTCTTTGGTTGTCCAGTAATTCCATACATAAACATTTTCACTAAAGCGGATTAATTTGGGTTGAAGTTGAGTTTCTTCACCGGTTCCTTGATGGATCATGGTTACTTTTGTACCATTTGATTCCGGATCTCTTGGAATCAGAGTCTCCGTAATTGGCATTACCCTTACCCAATTGGTGTCAGCATGTATATCAAATACACCATACATAGAAAAAACATACCTGTCGTTTTCCTGAAGTGGATCGAACTCGTTTTCGCACCCTATTCCGGATATGCACAACAGTCCAAATAAAAAGATCTTTAAATTACAATAATCCTGTCTGTTCAAATTTCGCATCTTTGCAGTGTTGTGTGATTTAGTAAACAAATTAAAAATTTTCTGATTCTAGCATCATTAAAATCCTAAGAATGAAATTACTAAACTACTAAAAAGATTTATTTTACAAATTACTCTGTTCTCTATCAATTATTTGTTATCACTTACTATAACATGTACTCTTGTTGGTGATTGGTGTAGGTGAGATAATTAACATATAGATATCTCAGATAACATCTTTTTGAAATAACCGTACCGGGAACTTTTCTTTTATTCAAAATTATGAAAGCTTTTATACTTCTAAGTTTGCTCTGTACTTTTTTTGTTAACTCCTCTATAGCTTCTGATTGCGTTATTATTCTTCACGGATTAGCTCGATCAGATAACTCCTTTTCTAAAATGGAGCAGAAATTGAATGAAGAAGGGTACTTCGTTATAAATAAGTCCTACCCATCAACTAAGTACGATATTGAGACTCTCGCAAACGATATTATTCCAAGATCTGTCGCTTCGTGTCCGGATTCATCTCAAGTTCATTTTGTAACTCATTCTTTGGGAGGAATTCTTATCCGTCAATATTTAAGCGAACACTCTGTAACCAATCTTGGAAGAGTGGTCATGCTTGCCCCGCCCAACAAGGGCAGTGAAATTACCGACGAAATGAAGGATAACATTCTCTACAAGGCCGTTAACGGACCTGCGGGGTTACAACTTGGAACGGACTCATCAAGTGTACCAAACCAACTGGGTCCCGCTAATTTTGAGCTGGGCATTATTGCAGGAACCAAAACTGTAAATCCGATATTATCTCAAATGCTGCCAAATCCCGATGACGGAAAAGTATCTGTTGAAAGCACAAAACTAAGCGGCATGACAGATCATATTGAAGTGCCCTATTCCCATACCTTTATTATGAATAAAGATGAGGTTATTGAACAGGTAATCCATTTTCTGGAAAACGGTTCTTTTATACATACAGAATAAAAATTTGCTGCCTATTGCGGGGAAGAATAAATTACGTTACTTTGTATTAAAAAGTACTTTGTAATGAATACAAAACAAGATTATAATCAAGACCTGGCTGAGATCCGTTCTATGATGGAGCGGTCATCTAAATTTTTGTCGCTTTCGGGTTTATCCGGAGTGCTGGCCGGGCTCTATGCTTTGACGGGAGCATACATCGCTTATTATATATATGATTTCGATCCAGCTTCTGCGAACTCTTCTGGTGTAGAAACTGAAATCATTTTATTAGCTCTTTTGGTTTTGGTATTGGCCGTAGGATCCGCAGTTTTACTTTCTTACAAAAAGGCTCATAAAAAAGGAGAGAGGGTCTGGAACTCAGCATCAAAAAGGCTTTTAAGTATTGTGGGAATTCCTTTATCTGCGGGAGCTGTTTTTTCTTTAATACTTTTTTATAGCGGATCTATTGGCTTAATACCTTCTGTAACTTTGATCTTTTACGGAATAGCACTGTATAGCGCCGGAAGGCTTACGTTCAATGAACTGAGTGTTCTGGGCCTGCTACAAATAGCACTGGGGTTGAATGCCGCTTATTTTATTGAGCACAGTTTACTTCTTTGGGCGCTTGGTTTTGGTGTTGCCCATACTATTTATGGAATCTATATCCATATCAGGCACGAACGGTGAAAGTTTCAGTAAACGACTTACATAAGGCTTTTGAAAATCGAACCCGGCTGGGAATTATGTCCGCATTGGCCGTTAACGATACTCTGGATTTTAATTCTCTGAAGGAACTTTTGGATGTCACGGACGGTAATCTGGCGAGCCACATCAAAACTCTTGAAAAAGAGGATTTTATTGGTGTGAAAAAGAGCTTTATCGATAACAAACCAAATACGAAGTATCATATAACTCAGAAAGGTAAAACTGCTTTTGAAAAACACTTAAATGTTTTGGAAGCTATAATTAAGTCTCAGAAATGAACAAAGAATCACAACAAAAAAACCTGTTCAAAGAACTCTCTCCATTCTGCTTATGACGCTTGGTCTTATTCTTATGATCTTTATGATAACTGTTGAAGATGAACCAGGAGCAATTCCGTTATTCATGATTCTAACTGGAATTGTCTGGTTTTATAAAACCAGGCTCAAAAACAAAATAAAGCCTTCTTAAAAAAATTTACTCATGTACTTTGTAATTCAAAGTGTGCTAACTATAATATCCTAAATCTTCACATCATGAAATCTGAAACCTCAATTAAAAAACACTTAGCGTTTGTTGCTATTGGAACCGCCGCGTTATTACTCGTCCCGCTAATTGCAATGCAGTTCACGTCCGAAGTCGTTTGGACCTTATCCGACTTTATTTTTGCCGGAGTTTTACTTTTTGGAACAGGAGCCGTTTTTGTTGTTGTTTTGCATAATATGGAAAACAACTCGTATCGAATTGGAGCCGGCATCGCACTGATCTCTACTCTATTTTTAGTATGGGTAAACGGGGCTGTTGGAATTGTTGGGCATGAAGGAGAACAAATTAATCTTCTTTATTTCATTATTCCGGCTGTGGGCTTGATCGGCGCTTTTTTGTCCAGATTTAAATCGCAGGGATTGTGCTATACATTATTCGTTATTGCTACACTACCTATGATCATCGCGGTTATTGCTCTATTGGGATATCTGCAAGAACCACCTCATAATTCAGCTACTCAAATATTGGCAATTAATATGTTTTTTACGGTTTTGTTCTCTCTTTCAGCTATTTCTTTTAGAAATGTCGTACGTGATCAAAATGAGAAAGAGCTTTCGCCGGAGTAAGTTATAAAGCTTTTCTTTTCAGAGTAATATTATGTCACATACTCAAATCTTTGAAATGAGAACGTTCTTATCACATCTCAAATCTTAAGAGTAATTGCACAGCCATCAGACGGGCTATCCGTCTGATGGATTATTGATAGGACTTTAGAAGCGTAAGTTTTTATTGTGAAAAGACATTCCTGTTAAATTTAAACGCTCTTAAATTTTTTGGTTACAGATTTTTCTACCTTCTGTAACTATGACTTCACCAAGCGGGCAACCTTCTATCGAAATTTTCGGGGTTCTGATAATGGAACCCATTGTTACTCTTACTGATCTTTTTGTTACTGCGGTTTGCCTTTATGCTTATATCAAACTAAAAAAGCTCGACTATCAGGGAAGCTCACATCAATACTTTCGTTTATACTTTTTGATAATGGCTATTGCTACAGCTTTTGGAGGTATAACCGGTCACGCTTTTCAGTATGCTTTAGGTTTGAGCTGGAAGCTTCCCGGCTGGTTGATAAGTATGTTGGCTGTTTCGGCTCTGGAACGGGGAATTATTTCCTTCCTTTCTCCTATAGTCTCTAGAACTACCAGCAAAGTTTTGGGCATTGCAAATGTTGTTGAGCTGCTTGGGTTTGCTGTTCTTTCTTTTCTCACCTTAAACTTTTTTTATGTTCAGGTTCACTCTGCTTATGGGTTAGGTTTGGTTGTTTTTCCTTTATGTTTTTATGCTTTTTGGAAGACCGGTAACAAAGGTGCCAAGATCATTTGTCAATCCATTTTATTTACATCACTAGCTGCCTTCTTTTATACTTCAAAAGTTTCTATAAGTCCTTGGTTCAATCATCTGGATATTAGTCATTGTATAATGGCAATTGGTATGTATCTTTTCTACAGAGGAGCAGTGATAATGGGAGACATCTCATTTATTAGTTACCGAAAGCAAGAAATTTCGATAAAACAAACCATCAAAGAGCTTTTGACTTTACAAAAGTAATTACAAGTTTTCACACCGGTAAAAATTCATCAAAATAATAACTAAAAGTTGTTTTAGGTTTCAACAAACCTGTTCTTATATGTAATCAAATAACTAACTGTCCATGAAACGAGTAGCTTTACCTGCTGTTTTAGTTGCGATATTTGTACTTACATATATCGTTTTTCAAGCGCAGAATGATCAAACAACCAAAGAGAAAGTTACAGGCAATGTAACGGCCTTTATCAATGTGTCTGTCATTCCTATGACAAGCAATCGTGTTATTGAAAACCAAACGGTTGTAATCAGAGGGGATGAAATTTCTCTTATTGCTCCATCCGAAAATGTAGAGTTTGACAGCAAAGCCACAATTATTGATGGCACCGGAAAATTTCTAATTCCGGGATTAGCCGAAATGCATGGGCATGTTCCACCTACTGATCCTCCTTCAAATGCTCCGCGATATATGAATATGGAGTATGTTGAAAACACATTATTTTTATATACAGCAGCCGGTATTACTACCGTAAGAGGCATGTTGGGTTGGGCTAACCAGCTTGAACTAAAAGATAAAGTATCTTCTCAGGAAATAATCGGTCCGAGTCTTTATTTGGCCGGTCCAAGTTTCAACGGCAATTCCATCGGTTCTGTAGAAGAGGCCATAAGTAGAGTTCGTCAGCAAAAAGAAGAGGGCTGGGATCTCTTAAAGATCCATCCTGGGCTTACTTTGGAAGAGTACGACGCCATGGCACAAACTGCTAATGAGATCGGTATTACTTTTGGCGGACATATTCCTTCGGATGTGGGAATAATACACGCTATTGAAATGGGGCAGGAGACCATCGATCATATGGATGGGTATGTTGCATATCTTGATAGTTACACAGGAAAAGAACTCGATCAAAAAATTCATGAGTTAATCACCTTAACAAAAGAAAACAATGTTTGGGTTGTGCCTACTCAGGCTTTATGGGAGACTATTTTAGGCGCTGCAGATTATGATGCCCTTAGAGAATATGATGAGTTAAAGTATATCCCTAAAAATCTTGTGTCCGGTTATAATGCCTGGACAAAACGATTGCTTAATAACTCTAATTTTAATCTTGAGAATGCTCGTGAGCACGCCGCTCTTCGTCAACGACTGCTTTCAGAAATGAATAAATCAGGAGTTAAAATTCTTATGGGAACAGATGCTCCTCAATTATACAGTGTTCCCGGTTTTTCAATTCACAGAGAACTGAAAGTCATGAGTGAAGCGGGAATGACTCCTTATGAGATACTTGTTACAGGCACAAAAAATGTTGGGGAATATTTTTCGCGCAAAGATAATTTTGGAACCATTGAAGTAGGCCAAAGAGCCGATCTAATTCTGGTTGACAATAATCCTTTAGAAGATATTTCTAATCTTAAAAAACACTCCGGAGTTATGGTTGCCGGAAGATGGTTATCCAGAAGTTTTATCGATGAAAAGCTTGCCGGTATCGAAGCCTCCTACAAAGCTAAAGACAAATAGTGTTTTCTCAGAAATCAATTAGGTCTTTAACTCCTTCTTCCAGTTGATCCATTAAGCCTGATTTTACTGCTTCGGATATTGCATTTCGGATAATTGGTCTAAATATTTCTCTTAAAGCCTGTTCTACTGTATCAGATCCTGACTCACCAATATCGGTAAGAACTATTCTATCAACTGTGGCTTCCGCTGATCTTTTTTGTTCCAGTTCTGATGAAATCTTTACTTTGCCCTGTTCGAGAATAAATTCCTTGATAATAATTGTCTTCTCTGATTTATCATCTGAACTCATCTCAATGTTACTGCTGAGCTCTCTTAGGTTTACTCTTGTCTCTTTTTGTTCAAAAAGTATTTCCGGATTGGTTACCCTGATCCTGTTAACTACTATTTGATCAGATAACAAACTTTTAACATCCATTTCGATCTCAATTCCTTTTAAAGAGATCGCAACATCATCCGAAAAACCTTCCGGATTGTACACTATAAACCCATCCATATCCGCAGAAGCACCAAAAAGAGAAACATCGATATCATCTACTTCCACTTCCGTTTTTAATATTTCGCTGCCTGAATCTTCTATACCTGACTCAACAATTCCATCAATTGTCATTCCAACAGCCAATGCTGCTCCCAAAAGAATTGCTATTATAATTCCGGTTATTTTTAAACCCTTCATTTGTTTCTTTTTAGTTAGTTTTCAACCTTATAAACTATCCCTAGACTAAATAGTTTCTTTTTCTAACTCATTGCGCATGAAGACTTTCCATTTGAAAACCACTTTAGTACTTCTAGAAAAACTAAAAATGACGGTTGTGGTTATTCCGAAAACTATGGTCGAAGAAATGGGTGGGCTGGGAACAAGGCTCCTTTGTTCTGTAAATGGATTTGAGGAGTTTCATTGCGGATTGGTTGCCTTTGGTGAAGGGCAGGGATACATCTCTATAAACAAAAAAAGACTTAAGAAGTTTGGCGCCGAATTAGGGGCTGAAGTTACACTGGAGCTAAGGCATGATCATTTTAAATATGGAATGGAAATGCCGGAGGAGCTTGATGCATTGCTTGAACAAGAGCCTGAAGGTGCAAGGCTGTTTGAAGCTCTGAGCGACGGAAAGAAAAGATATATCATCCATTATGTTGGCTCAGTAAAAAGCAGCCAGTTAAAGATCGATCGGGCAATAATGCTCATTAATAATCTTAAAACCATGGGTGAAAAATTTGATTTCAGACACCTTTTGGGAATGCCTCCAAGAGAAGAGTAGTGATTTAGTTTATTCCTCCGATGCCGGTTTTGATCTGACAACCGTAAGATACTTTGCCCATGGACCAATCTCTTCTTTGAAATTCTTGGCTAGTGTTCTGTTTATCTGCACAATGTGACCTAAATCGTGAACAACCCAAGCTGAAAGCATTTCTTTTAAGGTGATTTCCCCGAATTCCGGGTGTTTTCCTTTTTTCATAAGGTCATCGGAAGAAAGACTCATTGTTTTTAACTCTTCCAAATTTTGTGCTCTTCTTTTTGCAAACAAGCTCAATAACTCTTCGGAGCTTTTATCTGCGTAAAGTCTGTCCTGTGCAAATCGGTCGTAGGGCTCGAATTCTTTTGTGGCATCGAATTCAAGAATGATCTTTGTTCTTGGTAACCAGTCTGTTTCTTCGCCATATACCAAGTGTCCCAAAACCTGATGAGGACTCCAAGTTGAATCTCCCTCATTATTGTAAAGCCATTCTTTAGAAAGTCCCGAAAGCAATGCTGACAATACTTTCGGGGTTCTATCTAAAATTGAAATGGCTTCATCAATATCAAAAGAAATGCTCACTTAATTTGCTGTACTCCCGCTAATAGTATGTCCAAAGAATATCGCATTGGCAAACAGTTTATTTGTTCCATACCAAAATGCCCGGAAATTCGGGTTGTCTGTCATTGTAATAACTTTTCCGCTTCCGTGTCTGCTAATGACAACTGCTGCTGAGTTCTTCATTTTTTCGACATTTTCATCTGAAACATATCCACTGGCTAAAGGAGAGTCAGTGTATACAACCGGATTTGAATATGGGTTTTTACCTTTCTGCAGAAACTGAGTGCTGTTTCTAAAAACAGTTAAGTCTTCATTATTAAAGCCATATCCCATCGGGTGAGTAAGATCTATTTTTGTATTAAAAATAGCCCCGCCAATAACACCAGCCCCTGAATCATTGCTTTGATTCACATATGGTCTGGTTTTTACTTCATCGTCTTCATTATTATTGTTTCCTGAAACGAATTCTACATTTGCCAAACCGTGCTGCTTAGCCCAGCCGATTCCATACTTGTAAGCGATGAGTGTTCCCCCGTTGCTCACCCAGCGTTTTATTTCGTCAACATCACTTGTTGACAGGTCATTGTATCCGTAGCCGGAAATAATTAAAACATTATATCTGTGTAGCCGTGAGCCTCTGATATCATCTTGCTCTACAATACTAAGTGGCATGTGATATCTTTGATCCATTAAATGCCATGCTTCACCAATTTCATAAGAATTGGTCCCGTTACCGCCAATCATTGCAACTTTAGGCTCAATCAGATTTTCAAAATTATTACTTCCGAGATCCATTCCTTTTGGAGTTAATCCCGTTTTTACTGAATAAACACTTATCCCATTTTCTTTTGCAATTTCCTGAATAAGCTGGTGTGTTTGTTGCTGATCATCCTGAACGCCCATTGGAACCATAATTGTGCCGTAATCAAAATCTTTCGTTCCCTGAGAGGTCACAGAAGTAAATGGCTGAGAGGCTACTTTTGCCCGAACTCCATTTGAAAGAAGTTTATAAACAGCTTTTGGCGCATAGTATTCATCCCACTCAAATACATAGGCGTAATTGCTTTTTCCCCCTATAACGGATCCGTTTGATTTCATCTCTCCATCAAACTGAGAACCTAAAAGATTGTCCTTAAACTCTCTGTTTCCTAATTCCGCGAAAGGAAGATTAAATGCATAAGGCATTGTCCAGGCTGAAACATCGTAGAAAAGACTATCTGTGAATTCCGTTCTTCGTTCAAAGACCGCTGTTATAAGCTGATATTGTTGTTGGTTTGTAGGAACAACAAATGCTTTTCCTGCTTTAAAATTCTTGCCATCTGTATTGAGGTCGTTTTTCAACTCATATATTTTGACCTGATGGCGGTTTAACATTTCAGCAAAATGGTACGTTCTTGCCTGGTCCGCCTCTTCGCCAAAAACATATGCCTTTATAGACGCTGCTTTTGCGGCTTCGGATCTTTCTTTGTAAAAGTCCCGCATATGTGCTAGCAACTCTTCTCTCATCGCCTGAGTTGCTTTTATTGTTGAAAGGGAAGCTGTAAACTGATTCCTAATTGTAAAAGGAAACTTAAGAATTCCATGAACGCTTTCCTGCGCATGTCCGCGGGAGCTGGCTTGTTCAAAAAGAATTCCAATAGCGCCGTTCACATCCGGATATGTAGATCCTTTTCCGTAGTAAAAGTCATCAAAGCTTTCTTTGGAGTAATACAAAGATTGAATTTTATCCAGCTCTTCAGCGTGATATTCCGCAATACTTGCTGTTAATCTCTGGTTTCTTTCCGGAGTTAACGGGTGTGTTCTGGATGGAATTCCCGGTTGAAAAAAGAAGGAGGAATTTGTTCCCATCTCATGATGATCTGTTAAGATGTTTGGTTTCCACTCATGGAACTTAGCTACTCTACCTTTGCTTTCCGGATGTTGTACTAACAGCCAGTCACGATTAAGGTCGAACCAGTAGTGGTTGGTCCTTCCTCCGGGCCATACTTCATTATATTCTCTGCTGCCCGGGTCTGTTACTAAATTATTTAAACTTTTATGTTGGTTTGCCCACTGAGCAAAACGACTTAGTCCATCAGGGTTTATACTTGGGTCTACCAAAATAATAGTGTTCTTCAGCACCTCCTCTATTTCTTTTCCCTGAGCTGCCGCAAGATGATATACGGTTAGTAACGACGAGTTAGAACCGCTTGGCTCATTTCCGTGAACACTGTAACTTAAAGTAATCACTGCCGGCATATTCGAAATATCCAGATTTCCGGAACTCGCTGCATCTGTAAGTTGAACGTGCTCTCTTTTCAGCTTATCAATATTTTTATGGTTCTCCGGGGAGGTAATGGTCAGCATTAAAAGCGGACGACTTTCGTAAGATCTTGCATATTCACTTATTGATACTCTGTCTGATGCTTCTGCTACTGCATACATATAATTCACTAATTGGTCGTGACGAACATGCCATTCTCCAACCTCAGTACCTAACACGGATTTTGGAGTAGGAATCTTAGAATCGTATTTAAATCCATCAGGTAAATAGTAATCAAGAGTTACTTGTGCTTGTGCATTAAACCCAAATATTAACGCCGCACATAAAAGAAATGCCTTTTTCATAAGTATTGTAGTTATTCGTTTTTTAAAGATCTCTGTATAGTAGCTTTACTATATGAAAAATGCTGAAAAAAGCGCTTAAACAAAAAAGCGCAATAACTGCTTTCATACAATTATTACGCTATAGTTCCTCAATTTTGGTAGAAGTTAATCAAAACCAGTGGGAATTGAGGACTAGGACATCTTGTGATATATAATGTTTCCATAAATCCCTGCCCAAATATGACGATAGCAGTTATTAAATGAATAGCTTCTTAGTATGATCGTGACAAGAGTTAGTTAAACTCACCTTTGAATGAGTATGAGCAAGTCTTCTTTCTTATCTCCTGAGACTGGAATTTCTGCTTCATTACTCATTATCAGCATTCCTCCGTCTGCCTTCCTGTATCTTTCAATGTGGTTCAGGTTCACTAAATAACTTTTGTGAACTCTGAAAAAAGAACTTTCAGGAAGCTGTGCAGAAACGAACTTCAGCGTTTTACTGATAAGCTTGGTGCCTCCGTTTTCAAGGATAATTTCTGTGTAGTTATTACTTGCCTTGGCATATACGATCATTGAATGTTTTACCAGTTCAATATCTTCTGTTGTTGAAATGGCCAGTTTATCTGAAATACCAATATCAATTGCCGGCTTTTTTGATGCATATAACTCATCCACTACCTTGCTCAATTCTTCAAGTTCGATAGGCTTTAGTAGATAAGCTTCCGGCTTAAAATTTATGGCTTCAACTGCGTGTTTAGCATGAGCTGTTGTAAACACTACTTTCGTTTCTTTGGGTTTTATCACTTTTATAAGCTCGAAGCCGTTTAAACCCGGCATTTCAATATCAATGAATAGTACATCCGGTTTTATAGAACGAAGATTTTCAACACATTCAACACTATTGTTGCATTCGAAAAGCACTTCTACCTTCTCAGAAAAAGACTCTTCCAGATCGTATTTTAAAGTTTCTATACAATGCCGTTCATCATCAACTATAGCTACTTTTAATTTCATTTTAACTTCCTGTTTAACTTTGGAAGCTCCAGCCTTACTTCCGTTCCTGTTGGCGCCCTGGAATCATCATAAAGATCTATGATCTTAACTTTATCTCCATCAACTCCCTTTTCTTCCAGCAGCTCTATTCTTTGTGTGGTTAGGTCTATAGCCATTGATCTGGTTTCTTTATTTAAGCCTGAAGAACTGCGACTTGCTTCTTCTCTCCCTATTCCATTATCGCGCAGTATAATCTTAATTGTGCTTCCATTGTCTTTTACAGAAAGTTCTATTTTCTTTTCTCCCTGTTTTTGCATCAATCCATGCCAAATAGCGTTTTCTAAAAAGGGTTGTACAATTAATGGAGGCACAATTAATTCTTCTTCGTTTAAGCTTTCATCTACTTCAATAATAAAACCAAATTCATCCCGAAATCGCAATTGCTCTATTTGCACGTATAAGTTTAAAACCTGTAGCTCTTCTTTCAGCGTGATGAATTCTTCTGTTGAATATTCCAGTATCTGTCTTATTAATCTGGAGAACTTAGCTAAATATCCCGAAGCTTGTTTGGTCTCATTTTTTATCATATATGACCGAATGGAATTCAGCGAATTAAAAATAAAGTGAGGATTCATTTGAGTTTGTAAGGCTCTCATTTTCACTTTTTCCATTTCTTTGTTTAAAATAGTTTTTTCGTCTTCTCGTCGCTTCATCAAAATTCCCAAACCCATCCCAAAAATGAATATCTCTAATATCACACCGATCATGAAATATTGAATATCACCCATTATTAAGGCGGTAACACTTCCTGTTAATAACATTGTTGATCCCGCCATTATATAGATCCCTCTTCTGTCTTTAAGATTCAGAAGTATATAAATGTTTGTAACTACGGCAAACGCAATCATCATCAGCCTTTCTGTTGTTACTATGTAATACAGTGATGTACTTAAGGGATCAGAAAAAATGCTTATCAGCACCACTGTTACAAACCCGAGTATTACCCATTCTATAACTTTACCTGCCTTATCTATAAATGGATAAAGTGTTTTTGCATCTAAGAACTTCCTTACAAATCTAACATACCAGTAATTAAGAAGTATTTGAGTTACTTCATTCCAGGCCTGGTTTAGTATTGGAAAAGCACCAAACAGTACTGTTGATTGAGCCGGATACATTTTGACTCCTAAATACATCAACAAGAAAAGAAGGTATGCTCCATATAATAAGTAAAGCCGATCCTTATAGATAAAGTATATTCCTAACGTATAGATCAACAGGAAGGCAATTCCACCTAAAAAGAAAACAGCTCTAAAATTATATTCTGCATCATCTATAAAGCCAATTATAGAGTTTGATTTAAAATCAGATTCCTGAATTACCCGGATTTGTTGTTTATACATCCGCGCCGGAAAATAATTTTCCCTCAATTCCAGATACACATATTTTCCCTGAATCAAATTCGATTCATTCATTGTGTGATAGCGCCAAGTGATGAGTTCCAGTTCCTTTGTTACAGGATCTAGGTCACCGGCTTTAGATATTATTATGCTATCATTCTGATTCAGGTATAGGTTATTGAGTGCATATCCTCCAACTCTTACAACCCAGTTTTCCTCTTCAAAATCTATACTACTAAGATCTGCTTTAAACCAATATGTCTTCGCTCTCTCAATGCTTTTGGAATTTTCTAAGCTGTCAAATTTCTCCTGGTACTCCTTTGAGAGAATATCGCCGATACTTAAATTGCTTTCTGTAGTTTCAAAAACTGTAAACGGAACGCTTTCATACGGTTTAACATCCATGAAAGACATTGCCTTCTCATCCATCTCATTTGCACAACCAATGAGAAGGAGGGAGCAGATACAGAAACAAATATGTACACTTTTTTTCATTTTCTCATTTTACGACTTACAGATGGAAAGAAAAATTTGTACTCTCAAAAAGTTTAATACTTTACTAACCAATACTATGGATACAGAAAGTCAGTCCAGATTCTCTACTTTAAAGTACGCGCTTGGCCCCGGGCTAATTATGGCGGCAGCAGCGGTTGGTGTCTCGCATTTAGTTCAGTCTACCCGAGCCGGTGCAGATTATGGTTTTGCATTAGTATGGGCAGTTATTCTTGCCAATATTTTCAAATATCCTTTTTTGGAATATGGTCCTCGCTATGCAATTATTGCTAAAGAAAGCCTGATAGAAGGTTATAAGAAACTTGGTTCCTGGGCTTTTTGGATTTTTGTTGTTTTTACTGTCGGAACCATGTTCACGGTTCAGGCGGCGGTCACTATCGTAACTGCAAGTTTAGCTGCTGAATTAACCGGTCTTGTTTTAAGTCCATTGATCTGGAGCGCTATTATTTTGGGAATTTGTATTCTAATTCTTGCTGCAGGTCAATATTCTGCACTAGATAGTGCTATTAAATTAATTATGGTAGTACTTACCATTTCTACTCTCATAGCAATTGTTGTAGCTGTTTTTAATACAGGCGATGCGCCCAGGCCGCAGCCTCCCAGTATTTGGACAGGTTCAGGAATCGCCTTTCTTATTGCTTTGATGGGATGGATGCCTATTCCCATTGATGGCTCTGCATGGCACTCAATTTGGTCTTTAGAACGAATAAAACAAACCGGCAGGCAACCCAGCTTAAAAGATTCCCTTACTGATTTTAATATTGGTTATATAGGCGCCGGGATTTTGGCGCTTTGTTTTCTCACGCTTGGCGCACTGATCATGTTTGGAAGCGGAGAGGTTTTTGCGAATAGCGGAGGGGCATTTTCCCGACAGTTAGTAAGTATCTATACTTCTTCGCTTGGCGACTGGGCATATATCATTATCATCATTTGCGCTTTTACCACAATGTTCAGTACAACCCTTACAGTAACTGACGCCTACCCAAGAGTTTCAAGACAGATTCTATCAAACATATCTACCAAGTTTAGTGCTGATTCTTCTAAAAGCTATAAGTACTTTATAATTACGATTTCCATTATTTCTTTGATAGTACTTTACTTCGCAGGTGATCGTTTTACTTTTATGGTTGATTTAGCTACAACACTTTCATTCCTGACAGCGCCGGTCCTTGCTTTTATAAATTACCGCCTGGTTATGTCGAAGCATTTTCCGGATAAACACCGACCACCAACATGGCTTCGTATACTTAGTTGGTGCGGTATCGTTTTTTTATCAGGATTTGCTCTTTTCTATACTTATTCAAAATTATTTCTATAAACCGGAGATTTTACTTGTCAAACTTTCTATTTCCAGCACGCGAGCCTTTTAACGCTTACTCTCATTTGATCGGAGCCATTGGCTCTATTGTACTTCTTATTTATCTGATCCTTAATTCTTCCGGAGATCCCGGTTGGTCAAGAATCTCTTTTATTGTTTATGGGGTCACCGTTTTTCTAATGTTTGCCTCGAGCGCTCTTTATCATGCAATAAACGTTTCTTTTAAAACAGAAGAACGCTTCCGAATGGTAGACCACATCATGATCTATTTGGTCATAGCCGGAACTTACACCCCAATATGTTCTATCGTTTTGGATGGTGAATGGAGGCTGTGGATGCTTATCGGCATTTGGTCTTTTGCTCTGATAGGTATCATCAAAAAGGTTTTTTGGATGTCTGCGCCTCGCTGGTTCTCAACGGTTTTATATCTTTTAATGGGATGGATATCAGTTATAATTTTTCCAAAGTTATGGGAACAGCTTCCTCATATGTTCTCATATTGGGTTGCTATTGGTGGCTTATTCTATACGGTTGGTGCCGTAATTTACGGATTGAAAAAACCTGATCCTTTTCCTGAAAAATTCGGTTTTCATGAAATTTGGCATTTGTTTGTTTTAGGGGGCGCTTTTTCACATTTTTGGGGTATCTATAAATTTCTTCCCGGATATATAATTTCCAGTTAATGAAATCTTTCCAAAACCTTGTTCTGTTTTTCTTTCTTTTTTCACTGAGCACGGATATTTCTCTAGCTCAAACGAACGTTCAAAATGTTTACTTCCCAATCCATCGACCCGCAGGCTTAAACTGGCAACAGCTAAAGACCGAGCACTTTCGGATTATTTTTCCTAAGTCAGAAGACTCTTTAGCTTTTCGTACCGCTGCTATTCTTGAAAATCAATATCCCAAAGCTGTTGAACTGTCAGGAGGGAAGCTCAAAAATTTTCCGGTCATTATTTCTAATTATAATGATCTCTCAAACGGCTTTGTTACTTCCAATAATTTTCGTTCCGAATTTGATGCCGCTCCTTTGAAAGGGAAAAGCATAAATCCACGTTCAGGTGATTGGTTTGAAGCGGTTTTGCCCCATGAATTGTTACATGCCACACATGGAAGCTTGGTAGTTCCTTATTCTATTCCGTGGTTATACGGTATTTTTTCTCCCGATTTTGCTCGTAGTTTTAATTTCTTTCCTCCGGTTGGGGTTCACGAGGGCCTTGCTGTACACCATGAAACAGAAAATGTGACAGAAGATGGAGGTCGAAAAAATTATGCATATTTCAATAACCAGTATAATGCCAGAGTTAGCAGTAATGATCCCTGGACCGCGGGGCAAACTTTCAATGTTTCAAGATACACTCTTCCATATAATCGCCACTATATCTCCGGGTCTACATTTACTCAGTGGTTACATCAAAACTATGGTGAAGATGTCTCCAAAGAAGCTATTCGGTATCATAACAAATTCTTTTTTCTCGGCTATGGCTTCGCCTTAAAACATGTTACAGGAAAATGGCCGGAAGATTTGTTTGCC
>Ga0208299_1000606_pt1 | contig 32022 bp, 30 predicted proteins | sample 15_taG_FD_184089 | JGI IMG/M metagenome (GOLD analysis project Ga0208299, IMG submission 184089) | Marine viral communities from the Subarctic Pacific Ocean - 15_ETSP_OMZ_AT15312 metaG (SPAdes) (version 2) | ecosystem: Environmental > Aquatic > Marine > Oceanic | place: Pacific Ocean | collected...
GAGTGGAGTCTGTCCAGAGAACCGGCGTCCATGTGCCTTCTTCGTAATCGTCTAAAAGATTAGCGGCTGTGGCAGACGAGACGCCCAGATAGATGCCAGCAGACGCAGACCCTGGCAGCAGATCATTATTGCCGCCGTCTTCAGACCAGCCAGATAGTCCAGCAGACGCGAAGGAATTATCTCCACGCAAAAACGTCGAGGACGAGGCAGTGCCTGTTGCTGACAGATGTGCGATGTCAACGGAACCAGACGTGATCTCTGAACTGTCTACTGCATTTGCAGCAATCTTTGCCGCTGTAACAGCATCATCCTCGATGTCGGCTGCGGTGGCTAATCTATTCGACGGGGCCGGTCCCACATAAGGCATCAGGTGATCTCCATTACACCAACGGTGATATCCAGAGATGCTGAGTCATCCGACGAGAGACACTTGAGCAGATCACCCGCCTCCAATACATATTTCTGACCGCTCAGAACTTCCAAACTCGAATCTCCCGGTACGGGCACCTCGTTCAGCAGGGACGTGGCGTTGTCGCTATCGCTGCTGTCGGTCCAGGTCACGGTCACATCACGAGACGCAGCACTCTTGTTGCAGATCATCGCACCCAAAATGATGGTCTTGGTTGCGGCGGGTGTCGTGTAGACCGTATCAGCAGAACTGTTGCTGACACTGATGGTCTTTGCGTTTTTGAAAACATTCGGCATTTATCTATCCTCTTTAGCCTAAAGCAATCGCCAGCGCCGTGGCGTCAGCCAGAGTTACGTCAGGGGCGCTGACGGCAACCCATGCTGACCCGTTGTAGTATTTCAGAAGTGAAGACCCGGTATTGAACACCAGATCGCCTTGATCTAGGCTAGACGCAGGGTCAGACGCTTCAACCCGGTATCTTTCCGCAAACGAGTTGACCCCCGCGATGTTCGTTGCGACTGTCGCCATGTTCGTGACGTTGTCAGACGTTCCCAGCGTGTTCATGTCACTTACGACATCCGCTGTTCCCAGCACGTTCATGTCACTTACGACATCCGCTGTTCCCAGCACGTTCATGTCAGTTACGACATCGGCGGTAGCTAGGATAGCAAGATCAGCAACGGCATCAGCGGTCCCTAGGCGTCCGATTTCAGTTGCCTTACCGGCAACGGCTCCAATGTCTGTTGCGTCAGCAGCCACGCTCGTGATGTCACTAGCTATTGCCGCCAGCGTGTTCATATCGCTTACGGCATCGGATGTGCCCAAGGTGTTTAAATCGGAAACCACATCGGCGGTCCCCAATGTGTTCATATCGGTAATTACTTGCGACACTGCTAGCGTGTTCATGTCTGCGATTACGTCAGACACGGCCAGGGTATTCATATCGGAAACCACGTCAGCGGTTCCAAGGGTATTCATATCAGCTACCACATCTGTGGTTGCCAAGATCGCCATATCAGCTACCACGTCGGTGGTTGCCAAGATCGCCATATCAGCTACCGCATCGGCTGTACCCAAGCGGCCAATCTCAGTTGTCACACCCGCGACTACCCCTATGTCCGTGGCATCCCCGGCTACGGCAGTCACGTCAGACGCTATGCCAGCAACAGTGGTTACGTTAGATGAGATCCCCGCCACGGTGGATATGTTCGATTTGTCGCTGGTGGATAGCCAAGTGTTCTCAAGATAGTTCTTCGTGGCCGCATCTTGCGCTGAAGTTGGGTCACTAACATTCTTGATGCGCGTTGTATCAGCATCGAACACACCGTCATTAGACTTTGTCAGTGCGTCCGAAAAGTCATCATCAACTTCCTGGCTTAGAAAGAAGTTCTGACGGCTATCCTTATCCATCGTGGCTTCGGAGAGGACACTACCGTCAGCATAGTCAACAAGACGGCCCGATAGAGGGGTCTCACGTTTGACTAAAACTACCGCTCCGACTCCAGGGGCACTGGTAAGTGTAACGGTAGTTGATGTTGGGAAGGTGATCCCAATGTCTTCGACGTTATCTACGTACACGTGGATGTGGGATGTTAATATGTAATCAAAGTTAATGGCAAAGGTCTGAGTCGAACCATTGCCCGTGAACGTCTCACGAGATAGTGCCATTTATGGTTCCTTTAGTTAGTTGGAGTAGTCAGGTAGATTAGTCTCGTTGACCAATGCTTGGAGGGTGTTGTAGATACCGTAGGCGTTCTGGAGGGCCAGCATCCCAGTAGCGTTTCTAAGATCAGCCTTAGAGAACTCAGATTCGCCTGTTAGATGTTCCGCGCTGGCACCAACGGTTCTTCTCATCCTATCAAGGAGATCCGTAGTGGGGTTCTGCAATAACCCAGAAGATGAAAGTCCTGATGAACGGTGGCTGAAGATTGGTTCAGCCCCAGAATAATCTATTATCGTGTCTAGAATGGGCGGTAAGATCGATGAGTACGCGCTCTTAGTGAACGAACCCGCCGCGATCCTATCCATGGATAACTTTTCCTCCAGATATGAATCCATATCCTCTTGCCCAGGCGCTCTTGATGCCACCTGTGCCAAGTATGCTAGAGACCCGGAGACCAGATTGAATGTGAACACCTGTGCGGATGTAGAATCCTTCAGCGCGATATTCCGTAGCAACTGCTTGGAGTACGACACCGCCGCAAACGTGCGGAACTGGATGATGATTTTCCCCAAATCAGAAGTCATAAACTGACTGAGGTTCCCGATATCATTCTCTTGGATCATACGCTTGGTCTGCCGATCCACTGCGCCGATAAACACCGAAGCGGCTTCCTGATCATCCCAGGTATCCATCATAAGGCTCTTGATCTTCCGGCCAGTTAGCCCCCCTTCGACCTGATCTACCTTAGTGTTGATCTGGTGAAAGATGCGATCAAGCATATCCTGATCTTTAATACCCAACCCTTTCAGACGATCACTGATCTTCACGCTACCAGCAGCCGCCTCGTTGGCAAACTTATGGAACGCCGCACTTGCCGCTGTCCTCTGTAACGCCATATTAATGCCGTTCATCAGGGAAGCGTCAGCTACTGCGCGTGTACCAACATGTGCAACTCTTTGTAGGCCCTCAAAATGACTACTGTCATCCAAAGTGCCCCCGACATCATCGAACCTATTGAAGTTCTGATTTCGGAGGCGATCAGTACCGGTCCCCATGAGTAGCTCAATTTCATCAAGAAACTCATTACTGAGTTTTCCCGTCCGTGCGTCCCTGAATAGGGTTCTGAGTGCTGGCATCCCCTGCAACGTGGCACGTAATCCCACCTCTGCGACGGTATTCCCGATCTCAGCGAGTTGTGCTAGACCAACTTGCCCCATGACACGCATGAAGTTGTAGTCTCGTATTAGACCGGAGATAGCCCTCGCTTTCGGGGACCAGTTTGTATTAATGGGCTGGCCAACTATGGAGCGGAAGATTACCTGAAGCTTCTCTTCTTCAGCATCCACGACACCTTTTTCAAGCCCCATGTCCGCACCACGTTGACGGATCTTCTTCAGTTCAGAAACAAAGTCTGATTCTGAGCTAATTCCGAGTTTAGCGAGGGCACCGTACCCGGACATTTGTTTGGAGTAACTATTGAACAAGCGTTCTGCGTTATTCTCCAACATGTCAGCGAAGTGGATGGTGTCTACTTCGTTTGTAGCTTTGTTTGTGGCCTGGATGGATACTGTCTCATCCAAGTCGGTCCTCTGCTTCGCACGATCAATGCGGGATCTGTTGGGATTAGCATGGAGCTTGGACACGATATACGCGATATCATCATCACTCGTCCCGCTATTCCGCAACAGGTGAATTAACACCCCCTCACGATCTTTAGCGAACAGATTGGCGAAGGAGACATCATGCCCGAAACCCCGCTCCAGGATATTCTCCACATAAGAGGATGCGATCTTCATAACACGATCATCATCCATACCAGCGTTTCGCCCGATACCAGACATCGCGGTAGCTACTAGCCGGTTAACAGTTTTTTGGCCGTATAGTTCGTGCATCCTCCGAATGGCGTTCTGATTGTGGACACGCATGATGTACGTACCACTTTCAGCCACCTCATCAAATCCACGGATACCAGCGGCTTTAGCGTCACGCAGTATGTCTGCATGTAGCTTACGGAGTTCCCCCGCGACCTTTGCGATATGGGGGTCAGGGTGTACGTCGGGTGACCGCACTGCGCGACCAACAGCCTCAAAGAACTCATCACGCCCTGTAGACTGACGCTTCCACCAGCCCATCTTTTGTGCCTTCGCGTATTCCCTAAATGCGGGATTAGCGGCACGGTAGAATTTGGTGGTGGATCTCCTGAAGTTTCTCGTCGCGGTCTCAGATGCGGTGTGGGGCGTTACTACAGCGTTCCCAGCATCATCCACGAGACCCACAGCATCCTCCGCGAGGAGAGATGCCAGCTTACGTGTTAGAGGGTTCTCAGATTTCCCAAGCCGTCCCACCATGTCGTAGCGTATTTTCCCCAGCCTGGAGAACGGGACATCCTCCTCATCTGCTGACATATGCCGGATCGTGCCACTTTCGTGGGCACGGGCAGCACCTACACTGTCATCTGCGAGGTCTGGTAGGATACCGTCAGACGCCGCTTGCCCTCGTGGTGTGATCCCAGCGCCAGCCTCAACAGCTTCATCGACAGTAATCTTATCCATGATGCTCTGACCACCACGCTGGAGCGCAGCGCCATCGGAGGCTCTTAATGCCCCCCTGGATAACGCACCCGCTGCACCACCCAATGTGAAGGCGGCTGCTGATGCGAACATGGCATCTTTCCACGTCTTATCGGCGGATTGACTTGCCATGAACGCTTCACCCCCTCCTATAGTTGGGGTAGCGGCAAGTCCCATCTTCAATGCACGGGCTATCCGGCCTCCCTTGCCAGCGACGATAAGGGGGGTAGCGGCACCTAATGTTGCGACTTCCATCCCTAACATCATCGGATCACCAATCGCTGCGCCAATCCGCAACGCAGTGCCAGACCATCCCAATTCCTCTAGCCGTTTGTTTTGCCCGTATTCCTCTACCATACGTTTATGGATACTTTTCGCATGGCCCATGGAGTGGGCTTCAAGCAACTCATCCTGGTAGAGATCAGGCAGAGGGGTGCCATCAGGCATATGGGACATCTGATCCCAGGTATTGTCATCCCATTGGAAATCAGGATCGAAATCTAGTTCTTGACGGTTCAAGGCTTTCAACGTCCACGAACCGATCCACTCGTTCTCAACTGCATCTTTTACGTCCTGCCAATCCATTGAGCGATTATATTTCGCTTCTTCAGCAAGACGATCCTCCTCCGTGGGTGTACGAAGGGGGAGAGCAGTCGATGAATCAACCATGCTTCCTCAATTGTTCTACTGCATCCGCAAATGCTTTTGCTGACCCATAACGTGAGATGATGTCATTAAGGAGTTCCTTGTATACATCTGTGTGTGCCTGGAAAGTTTTCCCCTCACTAGGCCCAGGTTGCGTAGAGGTTTTAGAAACATAGACGTTTCTAAGTTCAAGAAGCGCATTCAGGTCGTTCTGGACCATTTGAAGATTGGGCTTAACATTATCTTTCAAGGGGGAAGGAGGTGCCAGGGCTGGGCGCTTCGGGAGCTTGACCTTAACACGCGCTACCTTTGGAGGGAGGACTATGGCAAGGTTAGAGACTCCAGGCATTGTTAGATTTGGAACAGGAGACAACGCCCCCACTTTTGGGGGTGCCACTGGCGTGAGTAACTTACGAATACCCCCATCCAGTTTCTTCCGTTCATTATTCATGTTTTTGATGAACTTGGTGTTGGCTTCGATTACTTGGTGCTGCCGCTTGGCATCCAGTGCTTGCCCAGCCAACTGGTCGCTTTGCCCCACACTTTGTATTACGGCTTCTTTGGGTTTCTCTGGCGTGTCCAGAGGAGGTAAGAGCCTCCCAGCTTTCGCAGCTTCCGCGACGGATGCCGCTAGACGCGCACGTCTCTGTTTTTCGATGTCTGATAAAACCGGTGGGGTGTATGGCTCGACGGGGCGCTCATCTCCTCTTGCACTGTTAGTGAATGTGTTCCTCCAATTCGCTACCTTACCCTCGCGTTTTTCACGTTCAGAATTGTTGCGGGAGATGAGCGCACTGAAAAACGCCCCCTGCACCTGACGGGCACGTAGATTGTGTTCAGCAGCAGTCTTAGGGGATAAAGCATAATTTGCTTGTCTCTCAGCTTGCGCCTGTTGTGCGTCTCTAAGCTTTTGCTCCTGTTTCATGTCATCGCGTAGCTCGTTAACCTCCTCAAAGTCCGCACTATCGAACACCTGGGAAGCATCCACCGCCATACCCCCCAAATCATGGGAAGCTATGAGCCAGCGGTTGCTGTCAGAGTTGGAGGGACGCATGAACAAGCTATCAGGATCGATACCCAAATGTTGGCCCTGACGTTCCCACCATGCTGACAGGAGTACCTCTGATGTTTCTTCAAAATTTGGGAAACGAGCGTTGGCCTGGAGGGATACCTTGTAGCCGTTGGAAGTCACGAAGGTGTTGTTAATACGATCCTTCGCCAACTTCACGGCTTCCTCTGGCCCAACGCCACCAGCGAGGAAATAGAGTTCCGCGATCTCAGAAACTTCCCTCGCCATATCATTGGCGTTCTTCGCGTTACCACCAAACCAGCTTCCAGAGCTAAGAGATTTCTTCACTGCTTGCTGGAATATCTGGAACGAGGGTCTAGCTAGACGCTCATCACCACTGCCATAATATTGGATAGCGAGAGAGGCATTGAGCATCGCGTCGGGGGTCTTCTGCCCCAGCCGGTTCTCCAAGTTCCACACCATCTCTTGGTATGCATACGCCTCACCGGAACCCTTCATATGCTCCCTGAGTGTCCTACCTTGATCAGGCATCGCACGTAGAATCTTGAAGAGCGCGTAGCCAGCAAGTTGGTCTTCCGTTAATTCACCCTGCCCCGCTGCTACCTTCTGGAGGACATCCACAGAGATGCTGGCTCCATTACGCAACACACTTTCCCATTCAGGTACCGTGAGGCCAGAACCTTCCAGTGCTTTGTAGATGCCCTGGATCTGTGCTTGGGGGTTATCAGGGTTCTTCTCTTTTTCCTGATTGACGATGACATCAACCGCATTGCCTTGCCTGTCCTTCTTGGAGAGGGTGGCTACCTTACCCTTGGCACCAATAGGTTTAGAGAGGGGACGGATTACCCTGCTGGCCCCTCCACTACGGATTTGATTGGCATCATTACTCGCCTGTTCCTTGTGCCAGACCTTAATCAGCACTTCGCGATGTGCGGTGAGCTTGGCTTTCGTATTGGCTCTAATCGCGGCTCTATTGGTTACCTGTAGCTGCTCATACATATTCTGAGAGATGGCATCAGGGTTTTGTGCCCTGAAGAGATCCAGTTTTTGAACATCCAGGTTACCAGAGGAGGCAGTATCACGGAATAATACCCTCGCCTGTGTGGCACCCTCCTCCGCTATCTTCTCATTCGCGCTCTCTGCCGCTGAGACGATACTAGCTACACTATCTGCATGTTTGGGGTTGCTAATGAGTGCGGGAGTGCCATCCGCCCGTTTAGTTGTTAGTAGGTGTTTAACAACTTCCTCGTAGCCTCCAGGTTGCTCTGAGAGCCGCTTTGCCAAGTTAATGACCATGAGGTCTGTTTCGGCGTGGTCGAGGCCAAATGTTTCCTTATTGGTTTTATAGAACCCCCTGACCAAGTAATTGACGTTCGCAGCGGTTTCGCTTGGATCATCCCCCCTAGCCGCCCCCCGGAGAAGTGCCTCATCCACCATGTGGGACATAGTTTCAGAAGTTTCTGTTTTGGACTTTTCTCTAAACTGATTGTCAGAATTTTGAGTATTGAGCTTAATAGCGTCCAGCTTGAGACGGTTCCACACGTCATAGGAGCCTGACTTGTAGTGGGGGGACATGCCTTCAGCATTAGGTGTGAAGGTGTCCAACCACTCACCAAAACCCTGTCCTGATTTGGCAAACTCGCCACGGTCATAAGCGGACTGCATTTCACTTCCTGCCGCATATGCCTTATTCATACCAACCAGCTTGTCCAACGCCGCGAGAGTGAAGTTGTTATGGCGTTGACGCATAGGGTGGTTGGGGTCTTCCACCATGGCTTGCTGTTCAGCGAGTGTCAGACCATGCAGAGTGCCCTTTGCGATGTCTGTTGCTTCTGACTTCTGCTTGGCTTCTTTTCTTACCTCTTCAGCTTCCTGCGCGGCTTGGTACCGCGACAATGCGGGTGCAACCCCGGATAATGCGGTGGCGAGGCGACCAGCCCTTGTTTCACTAGGACGTTGTACAGGAGGGGCTTGGACAAAGGTGTCTACCGGAGACGCTACAACAGCTAAGGATTGTCGCGAACTAGGGCGGAAATTGACTTGCTTACGCGCCATCTATGAACCCTTTCTGCGAGGCTTGGCATAATCGATAGCTGCTCCAGCTATTCCAGCCCCTGCACCAAGCAAGCTGGGCTGTGTTACAGGAACTCCTTGTGAACGAGATGTCCTTCTAGCGCCAGCGCCAGCGCGTTCATTGGCTATCTGTTCCAACCTGTTATCCCTGTTAATACGGATACGCTCTTCTGCACGGCCTTCTTCTGCGTACACATCCGCTATCAGACGATCAACGGAGAGACCGGACACACCAGCATCAGCAGCAGATGCTTTAGCCGCTGAAGCTGCCCGTAAGGAATCTAAGTTAAGATCAAAAGCATCCCCAGAAGCTTGTGCTTTCACCTGATTTTCTTGATCAGCGAGTGCATTGGATTCGATCTGGAATGAGGCCTGAGCATTTTGTGCGTTAATAGCGTTCTGGCGTTCCTGTTGGTCCGCTGCATCCTGCTGACCCATATAGTCACTGACAGTGGAAATGGCAGATACGGCAAGACCAGCAGCAGCAATACTACACATCAGTATGCCTCCTTATAAAATGGGTAAAAAAGCTCCCCATTTATCAAAGAGGGGACAGTTTTATTAATCGTGAAACCAAGGAATCCCAGCCATCGTATGGCCTTTGCATTCTTGACATGGACATGGTTGTGCAAACGCAGATACTTAGTCTGCCACCTCGCCACCATTCGCCTACTCTCACGCAAGAATAAAGCAGCCTTTGTCTCCATCGACTTATCAAAGTCGTCAGTCACTAGCATCCACGGTATGCCGACATCCTTGTTCTGAGTGAAGCTTACGCCGCAAACGCCAACCACCAGACCCTCATCAACAATGGTGTTACACTCCGCGCTGTACGCAAATGACTGAGCTAAAGCCTGGGCGGCAGACCTACCGGTCTGAGCTTCCGCTTCAACACGGTCTTCGTGACGTAAACCTTCTTCAACAATGTCTAGGTCTAAGAGACACGCTGGCCTGTACCCTGTTAACATTGTTAAACCCTCTTCGTTTTGGCGATGAATATTCCTTCCCATTCGGCGCTTTGAAGAGAACAAGGTAAATGGCTGTCGCTGGAAATAGTGACATCCACTTGGTGCGCTCCTGCTTTGACCGGGAAGGTAAACATGCCGTCGCTGATAGGGGCGCTACCAACCGGGTTTGTCCCTTCTCCCAATATTCTTCCTGTGAATTTGTATTCGAAAGTGTCCCGGTATTTAGGCGTTACCTCGACTTTGAAATACCCGGTATTAGCGTAGAGAATGCGCCACCGATTAAGCTGAAGCCGCCCATCTGTTCGCGCACTGTCCCCCCCACCAAACCCTGATGACTTCATGATCTGCTCAGACATGCCATATGTGAACGTGAACACTGCCCCTATGTAGCAATCGTCGGCAGAATAGTCCCCGGTAACACGCAAGGTTGTGCTAGACGGGCGCGTGGGTATTGGGAGGATCTCACCCTGGTTACCGTCGAACCCGACACCACCTCCAGTGACGATACGGTAGTTTGATTCGCTAGGTTCCGTATGGGTGTATGGAAGCGTCCAAGTTGTCCAGTGATTGGTGCTGTCATAAACACCTGTGATGGACTGTTTGCGATCAAGGTGGACTAGATACTCTAGGTCGTTTTCCGTGCGTTGGGATGAGAAGTCGAGTTTGTCTAGAAACATCCCACCGGTACGGTTCACTACCATGTACATTATGCCGTCGATGATATCGATACCTAGAATTTCATCGCCATCATCAAACTCCCAATAAGACCATGACGATTGCAATTTATCATCACCGGCCCAATGGTAGCGGTAAACCCATACACGGTTATCGTAAGTACCATCCCCAACTACTAAGATACTATTAACGTCGGATGAACCAACGATCATACGCACACTATCAGAAGGGATCATGCTTGGTACATGAGCGGTAACCAGTGAGGCGTCTTTCAGCCCAGTGTTGTCCTGTTGTGCGAAATACTCCCGAAGTCCGGCCCAATCCCCGGCCTTTGTCACGAAGTACATGTCATGCCCACTTGTGATGGGCGCGATATCGGGGTTCATTGAGAACTCAGTCGATGGCTTCATCTGCACCGTATTCGGCGTAAGCACCTCACCGTCCGTGGATAGCGAGAACTGAACCCCATGGGAGGTGAGGATCATCTGCTCATTCATTGGGACTGCGTGATGCAGGATAGAAACCTGTTGGTGGGTTGACGCAATATCTATCGGGTCTGTATCCAGCACCGTAGTGACGGTCTCTGGCCAGAAATTGAAGAAGTCAGCAGTGCGCGACATAATGACGTTTTCATCAGCAAGGAACCCAAGGCGATTCCTGTAGAAAAATACACCGTTTAGTTTTTCACCAATGAAGCTTGGGTCAGCAGCGGATACATCATCCCCAGCACCTCTACCATCCCAAGAGATCTCTTCAAATACAAAGGTATCCAGTGCTGTCCGTACCAATTGATGCGGCATCTCACTGACATCGAAATTATCATCTAGCCCTGGCTTAACGGTTTCTTCCCAGTGCCCACCAGATGCATTAGTGTCATCGATATATTTGACCCACCAATTATCATAGCTGTTGTCTTCTGTACCAGCGATCTCAATGGTGAACCCATCATACCCTCTCTTAGGCAGATCCTTGAATTGTTGGGTTTTACCCTTCAACAGGATCATCCCACTTGAACCTTCACTATCGTAGGCTTCGATATCGAAGTCAGACCCATCCGTCTTCTTTATGTAAATAACATTACCGTTCAGGGCCACGGAATACCCAGTAGCTCCCGCTACTAAATCATCATAAAGCTCTGACGCGATGTTCGTGGTCTGGATGTCTGTCGCATCAGTAGTACTAGTCGTGAATGATGCTTCCTCCGTCCCGTCCAGTTTGATCTGGTAGTAAGCACCGTAAGCCCCCTTGCTGACGTGTATCATCGCATCTGGATCACGGTCTGCGGACGCTGCCCCAGATTTTGCAGTGGTCTTATCCCGGTTCACTAGTATCGTGTAGTCCGCGATTGACACGGCTCTCATACGGGATACCTCAGAGGAGGTGGGCAGGTACCCCTTACCGTCTGGGTATGTAACTGTGCATGTGACGCCTGATGTGAGGTTGTAGACCTTGAGATCCCCATTCAAAACAACCACAGCATACCGTTCACTTGAATCCCGGTTAATGAAATGGACGTATGCTCCTGAGAAATCGGAGGTAGACAATCTTGATACGTGTTCGGTTGGAGGCCTCTTCGACAACCCATCTACTAAAGATGATAATCCATTGATTTGCGTCTCGCATTGAGATGCTAATCTAAGGGTTGCAGGTTGCTGGCTGATCCCGTTCGTTAGATTGGGTAAGCTCCGACTTATCGGAGTCGCCATCACCAGCCACCATTGATCTTACGCTTTAGCGTATTGAAGGTAGTCAGGTTGGAGTACAAAGCATTGTAGTCTGATGTCGCTGAAATAAAATCTTCAAAGGATGCTTGGGAATCTCCAAGTCCCTTGATGATCGCCTCGTCTGGATCAGTCTGGAAAGTTTCGTGGTAGAACTCCACGGCTGATTGGTATATGAAGTACTGCCGTACCGGCTCTGGTAGCTCATCCCAGGAGTAGTGGCGCACTATATCGCAGTACATACTTGACTGTGTGAAGACGAAGGTATGGTTCTTCCGGTCCCACATCTTCGTTCCACGCTGCACAGCGTCTATTGAGATTGATGTGTGCGTCGGGTCAATACGTAAAGCGTCTGTTGGTACGGTAAACTCGCCGTCAACATTAGGGAGTAACTGGTATTTCTCATCTGTGTTGAAATGGTACCCCCGCGACTGCTCCCGCTTCGACACCTGTCGTAGCGTTGTTTTCGCGCTCATCGCATCGGAAAGTTGGGGGTTGTCCAGATCATTGACAGGACTTTCTCCAATCGTCTTGAGGAGGAAGTTAACCGCCTCCAGTTCCGTCGTTAATGATGTCATCGGGGGTACCCTTTAGATTATACCAGTGCGTTGATGGCGTCCCAGATCTTCCTGGCATCTTGGTTTGACGCTTGAACCCGCACTTCATTACCGTTCTCGTCATCGAACGTCATCGAACCGTCCTCGTATCTGGCGAACGACAAACTTGCGGTGGAAGCCCCCTTCTTGACCGTCAAGGTCGCGAGGGCTGTGTAAGTTTTTGCAACCATGATGGTTGTCTCCTCTTCAAAAGAAAAAAATGGGAGACCCAGTGCTCAATGAAGAACATGGGTCTCCCATTTAGTTGGAGCGGTACTGCTACTGCTACCTGAGTTTTAGCTCTAGGCTACGCTCAAGGTAGTGGCGCACTCAGGACGGAGGATGCCGTGACCAAGCAAGTACTTGGCGACAGTCAAGGTGCCCTGCCAACGCTCCATATACGGATCACTGCCGATCTTCAGATCACGCAGCTTCACCGTACCAACTGCCTTCTTTTGCCAACAGGCTACGGCTACGTCGGTGTTGTCGTAAGTGTAGGTGTTCACCTCACCACTGACGCCAGCGTAGTCGTCCTGGGGCAGAAGGTTGGTTTTAAGCAACTCAATGTCTGCGACCTTGGCGATTTGAGCTTTCGCCAGATCACCATTGTTGGAGGTCCAATCACGGTCAATGAACTTGGTGTTCTGCGCCAGCAAGTAGTACTGAGCAGGGAGCATCGCGCAATATCGATCTTCACCAGGAATATCATCACCATCCATGGTCTCAGCAACGTCGAAAAGCCCACCCGCAAGGATATCGGAATCAGTGCGGTAAGACGCATTGACAAGGTCCGTACCAGCAGGAGCGCCGGTCACAGTTGGGGTAGACGTAGACGCAGCAAGGATAGCCATTCGCAGCACGTTCTTGTCGAACGTGGTTGCGAGAGCTTCACCCGCTTCGAAGCTATAGATCGAACGATAATCGAAGTGAGAGATTGCCTCATCAATGTCTGGAATAAACACATCAGAGATCAACTTACTGTCGATTGAGATGGTACGCTCGTTCGCGTTGCTGGCTTGTCCAGTGATCTCTTCACCGGGAACGTGATAGGCCGCACTTACACGCCAAGTGGCAGGGAATTGCGCTGACTTGCCGTGTTGGATTGTGCGCTCAATATGCCGCCCCTTGGTGATGGTTTTCTGTGCAAACGCAGTAAGCACTTCACCGCCATACACTTCAAGGAAGTTGGCTAGGGCATTACCAGCACCATTGGCTTGGCCTACCCTAATGTTTGTCATATCAGCCATAAATATTGGCCCTTTGCTGTTGAAGGAAAACGACTCCAACCGCACGTATCACTTGATTGTTCCGGTCCCTCTGGCCTCGACCTTGGATTATCGGAGTTCTCGTTGGCGTATGGTTTGGAAATTTGTCCGGTAAAATGGACTAATAAAAAAATGGGAGGGCTACTTCATTCACCCTCCCAATAACCTATTCACTATCCGAATAGATTTGAACGTGCCAGTTTTGACTGCACGTCCTGTTGATAGGCCGGATCTTCCCGATACCGCTTATCACGCATAGCAGCCACCACTTCATTTTGGGATCGAAATACATCCCCAGCGGCACGACTACCCGTCTTATTACCCTGGATTAACCCAGGTTCCGCATCGCCCCTCATACGGGCGCTCATTGCTCGTATCGCAAACTCAGTAGCTGCCGGGTTATCCCCCTGCACAACATCATTATAACTTTCGACTTCATCGACACTGAGGTTAGACCTCATCCAGTTGCCCATCTCAGTGTACGCAGCGGCACCTCCCACAACATCCATCATGCGATTGGTTGCAGCAGTCGCTGTCGCGGTTTGACCATTGATGTATTGGTCAACCATGGCGCGGTCTATACCTACTGCTTCAAGTTTACTGTAAGTAGTATCCGCTAACACGCCGGTAGCTTCCCACTCGTTCGTGGCATCCTGGATGGGATTGCCACTAGGTGGTGGTGGGGTTGTAGCAGCATCCGACTGCTCCCCGGCAGGGGCACCCTCCTGTGGTCCCTGTTTTAGCTTAGTGTACTCAGCCTGGAGAGATTGGTAGGAGGCTAACATATCTTCCCCGGTTTGGAATTGCTCCGGGAGCCAACCTGGACGGCCCTCTGTGGGCGCGTTGTCAGTAGAGGTAGGTGCGTTACCACCGGCCTCAAGGTTCTCAGTGTTAACTTCGATCTCCATTAGAACCGCCTCACCGTTGTGCCTTCACCCCGATTAATCAAGATGTCACCACGGTCATTCTTCATAGTCACTTTCAAATTAGTAGAACGTACATTTGGCAAGATGCGGTTGTCGTTTACATCCCCACCCTCTGCACCAGCGGGTTCTTGTCGAGCACCTACAATGTCTTTGTTCGCCTCTTGTTGAGCCTGGAGGTCGCGATGCATCTTATTTTCAGCTTCTAGGGCCTCCATACGCTTCTTCATCTCCACCATGTCATCTGGTGTAGCGGTAGGCGTCTTTAGTTCAAGCGGCTTGGCTTTCCCCATTATTTGAAATCTCCTGTTGTTGTTGCATCATTTGACCAGCTTGGTTCACAGCGTTTGGCCCAAGTTCCTGCACCATTTGCATCATTTGAGCCTGTTGCTGTTCAGCCTGGATTTCCTCATCGGACTTAAATAGGCCCTCAGTATCAACTCCTCTAGCCGTGAATATACGTGTGGCTAGGTCACCTAGATTAACTCGCTGGCCGATCTCAGGTGGTAGGTTTTGTAAAATTGCTAGATCTTCTAGTGCGGAGCGGAGGTTGGTGATGTCCTGCCCACGCCCTAACGCTTCAACGCCTGTCACTATGATAGGCTTGATGTCATCTTTGGGCAGTTTCGGGATGCGTCCCTTCCCCTCCAGCCGCCATTGAAGGCGCTTGATAAATGGTAGCTGTAATTCTTGTGACAGCAAGGAGTACACACCACCAAGACTATCCTCCAATTCAGAAGCGATAAAACGGATCTCTTCAGCCGTTACACGTTCTGCGTCCCGCACCGCTTGCGTGGATAGAAGGAAGGCAAGGTTAAGGCGCTGCTCAATGCCAACTGCTTGGGTTTGAGCGACACGTATATCAATGCCCTTATCTGCTTGCCATGTGGTCAAGTCATTTTCAAGGTCACCAGTGATTATGGCCCCGTTCTCCGCTTTCGCGAAGTCCTTGATCTTGGTCTTACTGTTTGGTCTTTTACCAATAACCACTTTAGCGGCAATTGCAGCACCTTCCACAATGGTCTGGGATAGGCCCTCCAACGATTGGAGATCACCGTAGTACTCTTCTACATATCCCCTACCATAATCCTCATTAGAGATCGCTGACCAACGCAATGCCATGAAGGGGCACCGGTCCCTCTTATATGACCCGGTATTTACGACAAGTCCCGTAACCTCCTGCTCCATCTCCCACTTACCCTCATCGGATAAATAAGTTCTAGTGTACAGAGGCAGATCCTTATCAACGCCCGTGTGCTCTTCGATGTCTTCAGACAGTTGATCAGCTATTTCACCTGGGAGAGTTTTCCTATCCAGGTACTCCACAGTGATGACCTCTAGGAGGTTACCTTCTGCATCTCTACGGGCGACAAAACGATCCAGGTGGAACACTCTGATATTGGTGCCTTTAGTAGGCATGAAGAGCAGGACATTACCTGCAACAATTAGATGCTTTAACGACTCCACTAAATCAACCCGATAGCCGGATTCAGCATCATTAAATTCTGTTTGCAAGGCACGTTCTATTTTGCCCAAACCCTTCTCAACTTCCGCCCTCATGCCCTCTTGCTGGGTCAATTCTTCCAGCGTGAAGTCATCGATCTGAAATCGGAAGAAGGGGATGTTCGCAGGGAACGCTGCGAGGAGCATCTTGGCAGCTAGATTGTTTACGCCACGGGCACCCACACTCTGCCATGGTGTAGAGAACGATTGTGTTTTGTCATGCCCTTCGGGCGGCAACAGACCTGGGATCGTCAGCTTCGATGCTTCTCTTGCACGATCCAGGAATGGCCGTCGATTGTTCTCTAGTTTCGCGTATCTAGAGGCTATTACGCCTTCTTCGGATTTGTTCATACCGCAAGCCTACTCTTGCCCCGCTTCCCGGCGCTGACTGACAACCGGTCACTATCACGAACCATCTTACCTCGACCACGTCTTGTCGCGCCGCCAAGTGGGGAAGCTCCCACCTCTGGTTCCGGTTCCGGTTCAGCCAAAGGGATTACAAGGGCCATATCATCCAACTCTCGTTGGCTGGGACCACCTATATCACCTTGGGGGCCGGAAGATCCTTGGGCTGCATTGCTCGAAACGGCTGCTGTCGTCTGGCCATTGTCTGGCCCCCCTGGCTGTCCATTGACGGTGCCGAAGGAGTTACTATCCGGGTTCTCCGTTGCATCAACTGTCGCAATGGCTGCTTGAGAATTGGCAATAGAGTTCGCGGCGGCGGCAGTAGCTGCTGCGATATCTGGGTTGGCGGCATCATTTGCAGTCGTGCTAGCATTTGCAGCATTTGCAGCAGCGGCACTATTCGCGTTTGATTGCGCCTGTGCAGTCTCAGTCTGATCAACCGTGTCTATCGCAGCAGCGGCGTTAGCATCGCCGTCGCCGCCACCTCCACCACCACCGCACATTACTGCACCACTAATCCGCTGGCCTTGTTAGCCTTCGGATCGCCGCCTACAGCTAGATCGACCTTCAGAGCGTTACGGCCTTTCTTCTTCGCCACCACACTTTTGTCCTGTTTCTTAGCGTCATCGCCAATCACAGGCGTTAACGGCTCCTCGCGTGGGGGAGCGGGAGGACGGACAACGGGGGGCGGGGGCGGGGCGGGTGAACTTTTATTCGAACCACCTATACACATGGGAGATCCTCTCTATTTAGACCCCCCAGGAAAAGAAAAGGCGTTGCCCTCACTGCGCGAAATATATCGCACTTGTGAGGACAACTGGAGCAGGAGGTCTCCTATGGTGGGGGGTAATTATCAGAATGGCTGAAAACTGCTATCAAGGAAAAGGGACATCAATAACACTCTCGCCTCGCAGTTCAGCCTTCCTTCGGCGCAAGTAAGAGATTGCCTTGTCCAGGTCTTCCTCCCCATTCTTTTCATCCGCCCTCATCGCATATTTGATCACGTTACCAAGCCAGAATGAGAGCTTGTTTTTCATGATAAATTCCAGGGGCTGTATCTCGTATTGGGCGTAATGATGTGGGTTGTAAACAGTGTCGTTATTCTTTTTATTTCCAGGGAGGTCTCTCAGGTAGTGGTAGTTGGCATCCATAAAATAGGTTCCTCTTTACTATCGTCATAATGATCAGCATCAAGGATGTGAGCCAACCGTGCTTGTGTGAGTGCGTGGTCCGCATCCAGACCAGCCTTGTCATAGGCGGCGACGATAGCCTCCCACTCACCTACATCTTCACCCCTGCCATCAAGGATCTTAGCCGCCCTCTTCATTCCAATTCCTGGGACACCCTTGTAGCCATCAACAGGGTCTCCAGCGATGGATTGCAGCATGTGTAAGCGATGCCCAGCTTCAGGTTCCACAACAACCATTTTCTGTTTGTCCGGGTTCCAATGCTTTCCAGGGATTTGCAGTAGATCCTTATCGATTGTGACAACGCATTTACGGCCCTTGATGGTCTTGTCACTGGTCATGAGGATGCCGATAACATCATCTGCTTCCAGGCCAGGGCGTTTATCACAATCGTAATTTGCTTCAGAGTATGCCTTGAGGGCAGGTAGCATGGGAGGTTTTCGCTGGTCTTTTCTATTCGACTTGTAGCTTGGTTCTAATTTTTTGCGCCAATTCGAAGTGTCGGTGAGACAGATGATTGGATGTGCTTTGAACCGTTCAGTGAAACTTGTGATGATACCATCGAACACGGCTTCAGCATGTTCCGGGTTCTGATCGATAGTGTACTCACCATCCTCCCAGCTACAATGGGTCTCCGTACCCAGAGCAGCGCGGTACAAGAAGATGTCACCATCGATTAGAAGTGTCTTGTCAGTGGTCATGACACTCTCCTTTCGAATTGTTCGGGTGGGGTATTGGAATGATATAAGAGATGCGATCCCCCGCACGGACCTCCATGTCGTGAAGCTCCATTAAGGTTGGGGTGCCTATGGGGGTATCTTCATCTTCGTGGCTATACACCTCGACGTATCCAGTTGAGAAGACGACTGAGAACGCAAAGATGTGCGGCAGTGGGTGATCACCCACAATCTTTCTGCCCTGTCGCTGGATCGATATAGCAAGCCGCGCCCTCGTTTTCCTCAGACCGTGGCTGGGCGTTTAGAATGCCGTACCGCTTACCGGCTGGACGGAACGTGGTGCATCCCTTGGCACCCCCTTTCCACGCCTCCATGTAAATATCCTTGAACTCATCCCATGGTACGTCTTCACCCACGTTGCAAGTCTTGCTAACAGCAGAATCAACAAACTTAGTGGCTGATAGCAAAACTCTTAGATGGTCTTGTACGGAGCAATTGGCAGCGGTTTTCCCAGAAATACCAAAGACACGCTTACCATAGTCCTCTATCACTTCCGTCACCGGGCCTGTTTCCATCTGTATGACACGGCTGGTTGAGAGTGCGAATACTGGTTCAATGCCTGATGATACGTTATCCGCTGTCAGGCTTATTGTCCCTGTAGGTGCGATGGAAAGTAGGTGACTATTGCGGATACCGTGCTCCTTGATACCATCTATGATGCTGGGCGGGAGGCTCCTAACAAACAGGGAGTCGAGGTACTTTTCATTGTACAGTGGGAAAGCACCCTTCTCCTTCGCTAACTCAACAGATGTGCGATACGCAGTGTCTCGGAGGAGACGAAGAACCACCTCCTGCATTTGGATGTAGCCGGTTGATCCATACGGGAAACCTACCGCTTCAATCATGTTGGCTGTGCCCGTCACGCCAATACCTAACCGGCGCTTGTTACACGCTTCGATCTGTTGTTCTGGCAGTGGGTAAATCGCGTCATCGATGACGTTGTCCAGGGCACGGACCATCTCCTGGATGTCAGCGATGAACTTGATTTGATTGAAGACGGGGATCAAGGTGTCACCTTTTTCAAGGTATTTGACAAGGTTCAGGGAACCAAGCAGACAAGCCCCGTAGGGTGGCAGCGGTTGTTCGGCACAGGGGTTCGAGGCGGCGATAGTCTCAATGTACCGGAGGTTATTCCCCCTATTGATATTATCGATGAACAAGACGCCGGGTTCAGCCCAATCCCAATTAGACCGCATGATCTCGTCCCACAGCGCACGGGCACGTACCGCTTTGTAGACCCGCCCATCGAAGGCCAGCCCGAAGTCTGTATCGAACTGCACCGCCCTCATGAAATCGTCGGTGATCCCTATAGAAATATTGAACTGATTCAGTGCATCCCCGCTCTGCTTACAGCGGATGAACTCTTCAATGTCTGGGTGATCGACACGTAACACCCCCATCATCGCGCCACGGCGCATCCCCGCCGACATGATAGTGCGGCAGAGGGCATCGTAGATGGCCATAAAGCTGACTGGGCCAGACGATGGGGAACCCATTGTGGTGATGATGTCGCCCTTGGGGCGCAGGGTCGAGAAGTCATAACCAACCCCACCTCCACGCCTCATGGTTTCCGCTGCCTCTGCCGCGACCCTCATGATCCCGTCCATGCTGTCAGGGATTGAGTCCATAACGAAACAGTTAAAAGGGGTGACCCGCCTAGCTGAACCTACAGCGGCTTGAACCCGCCCCGCAAACAACACCCGTTGCCTTTCAATCGCATCTCGTAACTTATCGAAGTGGTCACTACTATCAGCCAGGGCATCTGCGACACGGGCAGCGAACTCCCTGAAGCTCTCACCATCTTGGCGGTATTTCGTTTTGTGTAACTCCTGTGAGATAGGCAGCGTTGGTCCTGTCATGCGGTGGCGATCCTTTTTGTTTCTTTATTTTTGAGAGGCCGGAGGAGATACATCAGGCGCATCTCCTCATATTCGGGGTAGTCACATGGGTACCCCCCCAGCCTGATATCTGTGGCAGGTGCGGCGACTAACTCTGCGTAGGAACGGAGGTGTGATCGAAGTCGAGTGGCCATCGACGTGGTACTCTGGCCTACGTAAAAGCAACGCTCATGGAGCCAAATTACGTAGACACCGGGGTGTTTGAATTTAGACCAAACGGTATCCACATTAGCCGCTGAGACTTCAAAATCAGTGAGTCTCTGCCCAAGTTTGGCCGACTTCGTAACTACCGGAGAGGGGGCAAGCGAACTCGTAGTGCTCTCCTGCCTTTCGGATCGCCTCACACGCCGCGATCCCAACATCATCTGCTTTGCTGGCATCCATCACCTCTATCTGCCACTCGTCATGCACATTAGCCACGAACTCGTAGTCGATCCCAGGTTGGAGACCCTTACCGATCTGCAAGTCTTGATCTAAAATAACTAAGGCCTTCTTCATCAAGACAGCACCAGTCCCTTGTAAGAGAGTGTTTAGGGCACTGTGTTTTGACCGTGCGTAGATCCGGCGTCCATCTTTGCCGAAAAGAAATCCCGGCTTGTCGATCTTCTCTCGCACCGTGGATACTAGTGTACCCAAGGCAGGTAGATTCTTAGAGAAGGCTTGCCGACTTCGTTTACCAGCGGCCTTTCCCTCACCCAGGATTTCACCCAGTTTGTGGTCACCGGCCCCATAGATAAAGGCATAGAACCACGTCTTCACGAGGTCTCTCCCTGTTTGATCTTGCCCACCAATCTGGTAGGTCTTCTTTGGATCCAACCCTATCGCACGGGCGTTGGTGGAGTGGCTGTCTGTACCGTCTTCCTTCTTACCCTCCAGCACAGTAGTGATGTACGCACCCCCATCGTAACGCGCCATGAACCCTGCCAAGCAACGCAACTCCAACCCCTCCGCATCAGCACCAACAAGTCGGGCACCGGGGGGCACTGTGAATAGTGACCTGCATTCCCTTCCATAAGGCGCACGGGAGGAAGGCACATTGACTATAATCTGGTGTGTCATCCGGCCAGTGACCGCGCCGTTCGTTGACACCCTGCCTCTGATCCTACCGTCTCTCCCAATGTGCTTCAGCCATGCCTTCTTGCCCGTCGCTAAATCTGCGATACGCTTATCCAACATGAATAGCTCTGAGAGTAATTTCGCTTCGGGGTATGGTAGCGATGACAACACCTCTTCATCCACCTTCGCACTACCATCAGGCGTGAACAGCTTCGGGTTCCAGCCGTGCGCCTCTTTCAGACGTGCAGTTATCTGGTGTCGCGATCCAGGATTGAAGGGGATCTCCTTAGTCCGGTACGCGCCAACAACGACACGTTCCTTAACTACGGTAGACCCCTTTCCTTTAATCTCAGACTTTCGCTGATAGGTGTTCCTGGTTACTGGATCGATCCAATGGTCAACAGATTTGGTTGGTATGACATGAGGGGGAAACGTGGACTGAAGCTTCTTGTCCAGTTCCCCCCGCCTCTGCATCAAGGCACCATACAATTCACCAGCCCCGGCTTCATCGAACGCGAAACCAAATTTCTGCTGGCGATTGATGATGGTCTGCACTTGATGCTCCAGTGTGAAACATTCGTTATGCACGAGGTCAGCCCCCCACCGCTCTAACAGCCTCCCCAACAACCCGGCGTTTAGCTCTACGTCATTTATGCAATAGTCGAGCATGTCCTGGTTGAAATTTTCCCACGGATCAAGCCCCTTCGCTTGCATGTCTTTCGAATAATCGCCCTTGTTGAACCCCAGACGATGCCCCCACGCCTCTAGGCCATGAGAACCTATCAGCCTAGTCGGGAAGCCTGGGTACTTTGATGTACTCCGCATATCCCAGTGTCTCAAATCAGCGAAAACGACACGAGAGATTGTCAGGGTGTCTCGAATAATGCCTCTGGGAGAGAAGTCTGGGTACACTTGTTTGATAGCGGGGATATCAAAGTCGATGATGTTGTGCCCGACAAGTACGTCTGCATCTTCCAACCGTGAAAGCGCGTCGGGAATTGAGTGCCCGGAATAGGTTGATGTTTCACCTGTACCCAAATCTTTAACGACAACGCAATGGATAGTGTCTAACGCAGGGAGTAGTCCGTTAGTCTCCGTGTCGAACAATAATCTATTAGTCATTTGGGTGCTCCGTAGCAAATCGTCGGTATGTACTGTCCAGGTATTTCTTCTTCTGTCCTGGGTTCCAATCCTTGATGGAGTTGGCGTATGCAATCGCCTTGTTTTCGTACTCCCGCCACGCCTTCGTTCGAGATGTTAATCGTGGCCGGTTAGAACGGGCACTCCTCATCGCTAGTATCTCCCTCCGTTGGTTTAGTCGTCTCGAACAGCAGCCCGGTATCAGCGTCATACCCCAGCCACAGACACGCGCCTGTCGATTGGCCAGTGAACCGGTCTTTGAGTATCCGCAAGGTGGTGGTAGTCCGGTGCGCCATGCCCTCTGCTTGTTGATCCCGCTCTAACCCAATCATCAAGTAGCTCCAGAAGCCGATTGATCGCGACCCTTTGAAGTGACGGATCATGACGCGACCCCCCTCCTCATGTGGCTTACCTTCTGGAGTGGATAGGTGAGATACAAAATGGATCATCAGATCTAACTCATGAGCCAGACCTGCCATTTCCTTCATGCATGTCTCCAGGCTCTCACGCTCGTTAGACGGGTCTGCTAATGCGGTGAGGTGGTCGAGGTAGATTATGCGGATGCCGAGACCCTGTGCCATAAATCGAATACGGGCTTTTATGACGGTCCAATCAGTCTCTCCGAAATGGTCGTAGAGATAAACTTGATCACCCATTGCCAGCACAGCATCGTGAAGCTCCCCCTCTTCCCAACCTGAATCGGGCACATGGAACAACTTCCCGGCGTGTTTCCCTGCAATCCGCTTCCCGGTCTCTGCGTTACTTTGTTCGAGGTAGATCACTCCCACACGCTGGCCAAGCTGGGTGACATCGAAAGCGATCTGCTGGGTGAGGAAGTCCGTCTTGCCAACCCCAGTACCAGCACCTAACGCATAAAGCTCACGGTACCGACGACCATATGTGAGTTCCGTCAGAGTGCTCCAAGCCCATGGCAGACCAGTTTCGATTGGCTTCAAGATGTCATCAGCGATATCCGCAAGCGCGACGATGCCATCGGGGGCATAGGGACGTGCATTGAAAATTGCGGATATGATTGCCCGAATGTTACCAGCGACGAGCGCCTCATTGGCGTCTTTGTATAGGTCTGGTAACCGGGCTATTTTACAATGCCCGTGGTCGAACAGCGGTGCACACTCAGTGACAGCTTGTTGCCCAGCGACATCGTTATCAAACATCAAGATAACTTCCTGGAAGCCCAGCAGGTAATCCATGCTCTTTGAAATGTGCTTCTTCGCCGCCGCCGATCCACCTGGGATACTAACCACTGGCCACGCCCGATCATGGGCTTCCGCGATTGACAGGGCGTCAATTTCACCCTCTGAAATCACGATTTTCTTACCATGGTTCCAGAGGTGCTGACCAAAGAGGCCTACGTCCTTGGGCTGACCAAGGAAGGAAAACTTCTTCCCCTTGCCGCGCACCTTTTGAGCGATAACATTGCCGTCTTTGTCAGGATAATCAGCTACCTGGACCACGCTCCCCCCATGATCGACGGAGATGTGGTAGCCAAACATGCGGCATGTCTCTGCGCTGATCCCCCGCCTCTTCAACTCCTGGAACTCCCCCTGTTGGAGAAGATCTTTCGAGCGCGGGGTAGGTTGTATCCGGGGTGGCGAGGGGGCAGTATCAGCCGGATCGAAAGCACGACATGAGAAACAATACGCGCCGCCATCAGTGTACGTGACATATGCATCTGATGATGGGCAGTGTGGACACGGTCCCTTGGATACAACCTCGTTCTCATCCAGCATGTCTGCTCCTTCTATCTGTGCCTATCGTGGTGCAACCTCTTCCCCCATCGCTTGTCCCAGGCCCACTGATGGATCTTTGAACCAAGCCGCTCAATCCACATCAAGATGCGCTCTTTAATCGTAAGGGATGAGACGGGTAGGAAATCGAACATCATGCGCCGCCGTCCCGGAGAGCGAAGGCACCGTAACGATTGCCGTCGATATCGTGCTTCATCTCGCAGATCACATCATGCCCAGCGTTTCTTAGGTCAGTGATCCGGGCGGTTAAATTCATCACGCCCATGTGCATGGCTGTGACACGAGTGACACTTCTCCCACCCTTGAGGGCTGTTAAGACCTTATTTGATTGTGGTGTCATGGCTTTAATTCTCCTGTTGTGAGCCAATGTGATACGTCGAAAGATGGACACGCCTTGTTCCGGTACAGATCGTGGTGCCCCAGAATTTCAGCGTTGGAATATTTCGATTGGAGGGATTCGAGCAATCCCGTCAGCGTCTCCATCTGCTCTGGTGTGAAATTTATCTCCGGTTTGGACAGGTCTTTCGACATGCCCCCGATTAGGCAGATGCCTATGGATCGATTGTTGTAGCCGCGCACATGAGCACCAGACGCCTCTTCATCGCGGCCTGTCTCTATTGTGCCATCCGTTGGTATGACGTAATGGTAGCCGATCCCTAGCCAGCCGCGCCTCCGGTGCCAGCGATCAATGTCAGCAGCCCTCGTCTTTCGATTAGGCGGCTCCGCACTGCAATGGACAATGATATAATCAGTGCGGTGGCGTGGCATCATGATGAAGCCTCAACCTCAAACCAGTGGATATTGACACCGGGTTCCTCGCCGGGTTTAGCGTACCGCTTGGTCGCAAATAGCCCCACGATCTGCACGTCATCTTGCCACGCGATCTTGTTTAGGCTGTCCAGTGGCCCCTTTGAGTAGTTGTCAACATCCCCCCTGGGGTACTCCCTCGCCGGTTTTTTCGGTCTGGTCCGAATACTCTCAACGATGACGATGAGCGGTTTAACGGATTTCTTAATTTTCATAAGCGCGAGTTGTGCGTCCATCCCCCGCCTTGCGCTGTCATATTTTCTGTTCCTAAGAAACCCCCCACCACGGAGCGGCAAGCCGCGATGCTGTGGGCTGGGTTCTCCCTTCAGGGAGAGGGAAGTCACGGAATCCGTGAACGTCCCAAACCACCTGAGAGCCTCGTTGGCTAGATTAGAAATCGTCATCATCGAACGGGGCTTCTTCGCCTTCGCTCTCGTAACCGAAGGCATCACCGGACTTGGATTTCGATTTCTCAAACTCGCTACCGTCTCCGTCGTACCCGCCTTCTTCCTCTCCAAAGCCCATGTCGTCCGCGCTTTGCTCACCAAAGACCACGAGGTTCACTATCTGTGCACCTTTTAGGTATTTTGAGATCCCGCACCCTGTCGCTGCCTCGAACCAACCAGCCGGATCGACCTCAAATGCGATGCGCCCGGTGGTCCCACTGCCGATTGGGGGCACCGGCTCCAACTTCTTTTTCGAGGCGTTATATACCGGTATTTTTTTCTCCCATTTTTTCCCGGCTTTCGTGACGCCTCCAGCATGACAAGCGAAACTGAACCTGACATCACCGGTCTCCTCCTCCGTCGTTTCATCGAAACAAACATTGTAGAGCGGGAATGGCTTGAAGGGGTTGGACTCGCGGGTAGCTCTGGGCAGTTCGTCGTATCGTTTCTTCGCACTCGCCACGCAGCTTTCATATATCTTGTCGAGGCCGGTTCGTTTGATCCAGGCGTCAGCCTCCAGGCGTGGCATCTCGATTTTCGTACTGAACTTTAGCGCCCCTTTATTGTAGCTTTCTGGCTGGTCAAGTCGGGGGTAGATAAAAGTACCAATTGGGGTAGTGAAGTTGAGGTATGTCTTACGTTGCATCAGTAGCTATCCTTTCCGAGGTGTTTCAGTTCGATGCCTTCGGCATCCAGGCGTACTAAGAGGTCGAGGGGAATTGGCTCACCCTCCTCCAAGAGGTGCTCTGCGAGATCGATTAGGTCGAGCAGCGATTCAGCATCTCGAAATAAGGTTGATGCCTCTGTCTCAGTCATCATCCATCTCCTCCTCCAGGTAGTTGCGAACCGCCCGAAACTCCGGGCGCATCGTCGTCCCGTCGTCGTGGTTCATCAAATTTGAAGCCATGCCTAAGACGCGCCGGGGATCGACGTGATAGCGGGAGCAGAGCAGAAGGAAAGACACAGCCAACCCCAGTGCCCGTGTCTCAGACGGGAATCTCTGTAGACTGTCTACGACCTGCATAGCGGCGTTGCCGGTGGGCCGTACCGCCGCCATAGAGAGCTTGTCATCGATACGAGATTTCATTCCTCTAGCTTCCTTTCATGGTCGAATATTTTGGTTGAAATCCTATGGTGTCGGGTAATCGGCAAGCCATACCGATCTGCAAGCCTAAGCGAAAAAAAAGTCACAATCCACCACCTGCTTGAGGTCAAGCTTCCCCATTGGAAGTCGAGGCGGGATCTTGTGACGATGCTTTTCATCGATTTGCTTTTCGATGTCGGCGGCGAATTTCTCCAATACCGGCTGTTCGTACATCTCCACGAAAGCCTCACGTAGACACTTAGCCATCGTCGGAGCGTCGGCTGCGTGGGTACCATACGAGTCATGCACCATCGCGAAACCTGTGATGCCGTGGTTAGCGGCGAGATTCACTGTCTTGATCATCGCGGATGCGTCCATCGAATGCACGTAGTTTGGAGAGATCCCGGCCTGTTGTTTACGCCTATCGATTTTCGACCAGTTGTCCTCCCGCACTGTGAGTTTGATTCTCTTTCCCGCGATTGATGTCTCGACCCGCCGGTCTCTGACGTTCGGGTAGGCTTGCTGCACTGGGAACCCTACGGGTGTGACCCAATGGACTGGGAGACCCGACAGTGACGCCAGCTTGGACATGTTTTTCAACCAGGACATGACATCAGCGGCTGCACCAACGACATCTTCGATCACCTGCCACAAGGTGGTAGCGAGGTACGCCGCTGCCTTCTCCCCCTTGGAGTCGAAGGGGTTAACTCCACCCGGCTCAAATCGAAGAGGGTTGATCGTGTCATTGAGGATTTGGTCGGTCATCCCGTAGACGGTGGCGCTGTACGAATATGTCATGACCGGCCTCTTCACTGTAGATCTAGTCACCCCATATTCCAGCCATTGCGCGGCAAGGCGGCGATGATCGTACTGATTGGGAGGCCCGTACAGGTCTTCATCTACCGCCGCATGGAGTTTCTCGACCACGGCGTCAGCCACGACGGCGTAGATGTCGGCTGGAGTGGACTGGGGCACCAGATTGACGAGACGGCCAGTGTCTACTGAGAGGACTAGAGCAGACATATGCTGGAGGCCGTTGTTTGAACCGTCCATCGCACACACGAGGTGTGAATAGTGGTCGTCGCCTTTCTGTGCAGCCGACATCGCGGCGGTGAAATCGAAGATCGCAGCCAAGGCTTGCCAGGGTTTGTCGCCGTCACACCACTCGATGTTGTTGATGGGATCTCCTGCGATCCGCCTCCACAGATCTAGATTTTCCACGGCGTAATCGATCCGCCCCTGAAGCGGCAGCTTGTCCTTGCCCATGGTATTGGCAACTTGGATCGCGATCCAGCACATCGCCTCCTCACTGTCAACGAGACGACCATCGCCAAATTCTATCAGGCCTTTTTGGAGATCGTCGCCTTGGGGGCCGAGCGCGGGGCTGTTCGAGACGTAAGCCCTGCCTCTAAAATCGAGCGTCCAAATATAGTATAGAGGCTCGTCTTGGTATCGCTGCGCCATGTAGATAGTCCGATCTGTTGCCATGTTGCGGCTGATCCGGCGTCGATGGGCCTCATAGGCCATAGCGGCGGATCGTTTCCAGTCCTTCAGGGCAGAAGTGGAGGTGTCGATGTCATGTGGTCGAGGTGGGAGGTCTACGTCATCGACGGACGCCAAGGGTTTTGGCAGCCCAGCCAGCGTGAGGGATCTTTCCCGGAAGTGCTCCGCGACCTCCAGCACTTGCCAATTCACCCTCCAACTCACCTCCTGGAGCGTGTTGACTGCCTTGTAAACTTCCGGCATCTCCCAGTTCGACACCTCCTCCAGGTAGTTCCTATTTCGGGTCTTGATCAGCGTGAGGTTGGCGGGAGATCTGGTGAGGAGGCCTCCGTCGAAAGGGTTTGTCCAGGGCTTCGGTGGGCAAACCATAGGCATCAAGACGGGTGAGAGAAGCTCGTCTCGTGAGTTTTTGTTGGCAATTGCCTGGAGACATTTGTCAGTCGGATACAGCGTCTTGATTGATGACCTCCATGCGCCGCGCCGCCCGATCCCAGACGTTGAGCCGTTCGCACCCACCTCAATCAGGCCGGTTGAGGTGCGAAAGAGATCGATGATCTTGACACCAAGCAGGACTTTCTCGCGATTTGTCCATGGCTTCCACTCCACGCCAAATCGGTCCATCATCGCCGTTAGCACCCGCCGCTTGTGTATGTAATTTGAGGTGCGCTTATTGAGTGATTCCAGCAAAACACGGCAATACCCCGGCATAGCCGAATGAAAACGAGAGAACCTGATCTCGTCTTCGATGACATTACCGATCTGCTGGCCGACTGATTGAAGCGCGGCAGGGCGTATCACTTTGTCGATGATCACTTTGGCGGCGAGGTACGCCGACACGTCCGGGTCGATCTCATCAAGGAGACGGGCAGCTAAAAAGCGGGGACCAGCCTTGCCCGAATTTGCATCCCCAGCGAAATCAGCGATGGCGTCGGACAAGGGCTGGATGGCTAACCCAACCAAACTATTCCCGGTTTTCGAGAGGCTGTAACGCTCCATCGTACTCGCCTCCGAATCTTGCGCCCGGTACCGGGCTATGCCCATCAGGGTTTGCTCCTCTTCGATGTCCAATTGTTTCTGACGTTGCACTGCTTCATCGACCATATTTGATGCGCCCTCTCATAGTGGCTATTGGAAACCGAATTCCATAGGGTGTCGGCTAATTCCCGTCACAAAAAACGTCACAAGATAGAATTACCATGCTAATCGTTGCCGATAAGAGAATGATAAGTTTTTGATTTTGCTTAGTTTTAAAGAGCTAGGGAACTGCGTATAGGATAGCATTGCTGATCTGCATAGATTTGGATTAGTATTTATTGTCTGTTCTATATATTTTTATTGGCAGTTTTCTGCCATTTTTAATGCACGAAACGTCACGAAACGTCACGAAAAGTCACAGGAAAAGTCACAATTTCTGGTCTCGTTTCGAGTAGCGATGCTGCTTCTGCGAGTTGCACAGGTGACAGATGTGCATAGCGGAGCGTCATGATCAAAGTCTTATGGCCTAGGTATTTTTGAACAACCTGAATCGGTGCGCCACGTTGCACCAAGCGACTAGCGCAAGTGTGCCTAGTCACATGGAAGGTGGTCTGCCAGTCATCGCTCAGACCAACGGTTTTTCGCATGTTATGCCAGGATTTGTGCACCTCCTTGTATTTAAGGCGAAAGAGGCTATGCACCGCGCCCTTCTTAATTCGGTCCTCCATGACCTTTCGTACCCTGCCAGTCATTGGTACAGATCGTGGCAGATTCCCTTTGTTTTTCCAAATTGATATTTGATTGGTCTCAAAAATTATATCCTTGGTAGGCTGCTCCAAGATCTCGCTGACACGCATCCCGGTGTCCAGTCCGATTATCGTGAGATGCTCTAGGTCTCTATCACCAGTGTCACGAAAGTACTGGAGAATCTGGTCTTCCTCGTCATAAGAAAGATACCTGATGCGCCCTGGAGCCTCCTTGCGCCGCTCTATGAGCGGTACACGGCTGATCCAGCCTCGCTTGTGGGCGAAGCGCATCATCCGGGAGAGTGCAGCCAGCTTGCGGTTGATGGTACCATCCCTATTCCCCAGGCCGTCGAGGTGGTCGATCAGATCGTCTACGTCATCGTCAGAGATGGTGTCGGCTGGGCGATCTGCACCCAGAAATTCAGCGACAACCTCCCCACTCCGATATAGCTCCTTGCCGGATTTCGCCTTCCGCCAATATTTTTTCTCCGTGCGGTCTAATAGCTCCCGCAACGAGAGGGTCGTGGAAGGCGTAGAGGAGGATGTAGCACCAATGTCTGGAATCGGTAAGCTTTGGGACAGAGAGGCCTTGATTAAGGCCTCACGCACCTCTGCTTCGACTCTCGTGCCAGAAAACTGCTCACGGTGCACACGCCCCTTCACCTGGATCTTGATTTGGTAACCATTAGATCTTTCATATATCGACATTTTCTACCCCTTCAATGAATCCGCTACCATCCGCCCCCTAGGCGTGATTTCCACTAGTTTCAGCCGCCGGTCTCTGGGGTTTTCGAACCGCTTCACGAGGCCTAGGCCAGCCCCCTTCCGGGTGCGCCCTGACTGAAGCTCGTTCCGATACCTATCAACGTCGGAGAGGTCAGCGACGATCCTACTGACAACCGACTGCGTCAGCCCCAGCCCCTGCGAGATATCGTACTGGCCAACAGGCTCTTGACTACTTGCCACGGCCAAAAAAACGAGCATCGTGTTCACCTGCATTTCGGGATTAAGCTTTCGAAATTCAGTCAGGATTCGATAAGCACCGCCCATCTCTCTCTTGGTTGCATTTTGCTTCAGATTCAACATCTCTCTCAACCTTTCTCGGTGTGACAATGACTGTCATTTTGTGCATGAAGAACATGTACTCACCTAAAATTCTTTCCATTGAGAACCCCATCGGGGTTTGCTTGGCATCCCATTCCGCGAATACTAGCCCAAAAAAAGGCAGTCGGAAAAGAAAATTCATGACTCAATACCTCTCTTTTGTACATATTGGAACATTGGTATAAAGCAAAAATCCTGTGCCCTTACCGTCAAGATGACGGCGTATGTGCGACTCCTTTAATACACAGGATTGTGTTTCCCCCTATTTTCCCCCAATTTTCCGGTACTCGAAAGACTCAAATTGACAAGTCGCCCCAACATCTCTCAGATAGTTCAAGTGCAGTCTGCGAGAAACCAAAGACCCTCACCCAGCGATTTTGGAACGTAGCAGCGGCAAGCTCATCTCCCTGGATGGGAGATCTGTAGTGGGCATATCTCGCAAGCATAGTGATGAGTTGCTTGCAGCAATGCCTGTACATCCATTCGGCAGACGGTACAACGATGCTGCCTTTGCGGCCTGGAAGAGATACCAATGTGATCAACCCTTTGGCTTCTGTACTGACGATCAGGCGTCGAACACTTGCTTCCGATCCTAGGTAGGATTGCCCCATTCCCACGATGTCTTTCCGGGTCGCGTGGAGGCTGAAGTCCCCCGCCGTGATAGCCTTTATGCGTGAGAGGAGCATCAGATAGCGGCACGGGCTGCGATAATCGACCCGGATCCCCATGGATGACGCACGGCACCCCACCAGCGTGGCAGTGATCTCCTGCGCTTGCCATAGGATGATGGCGCGTAGTGATGGTATGTTGTTGAACCCATCGACAACTGCGCGGAACTGGGCTGGGACATCGTGATCATGCCGCCAATTCGGCACGTTTTTCCCAACACGGGAGTGCCCCAACAACCCGGATAGCTCCTCATCTACCACGGGCATCATGGTCGTAATAAAATCCGCCAATTGTTCAGTCCTCCGACTTTTCCCATTGTGCGTGATATACCTCGCGGTCAACGGGGTCTGTTGACCAACGGTGGGCGATATACTCGCGCTCCCCGCTAGGCGGGGTGTGTGTCTCAAGGTAATAGGTATGGTCACCAACCGTGACGTAGATGCAATCGCCTTGTT
>Ga0208299_1000607_pt1 | contig 32014 bp, 28 predicted proteins | sample 15_taG_FD_184089 | JGI IMG/M metagenome (GOLD analysis project Ga0208299, IMG submission 184089) | Marine viral communities from the Subarctic Pacific Ocean - 15_ETSP_OMZ_AT15312 metaG (SPAdes) (version 2) | ecosystem: Environmental > Aquatic > Marine > Oceanic | place: Pacific Ocean | collected...
ATTCCCGTGGTCCGTGAGAGCCAGGGCATCCATCCCATTCTCATACGCGAAATCCATATGTTCTGGCGGGTAACCAATTGCGTCAAAAATGCTTCCAGCTACACTGTGGGCGTGTAATCCAACAAATGGAATCTTATTCATCGTCTACTCCTATTTCATTCCATTCATGATACTTCATGAATATGGGGTGGGGTCGTTTAATTTCTTTGCGTTCTTCTGAAGATAAAAAGTTGCAGTAGTCGTGCCAAGAATCTATATTGTAATACCATGGGACTTCTACTTTGTTTTCTATATCTATTATAACAGATTTGAAAACTTTGTCAATAGAAAAATATCTCGCTGACCACCTTTCTTCTTTAGGTAGTTTCTGCCTGGGGAATAAACCACTCTCCAGGACTTCAGAATTATATTTCCCCGTGCCCTCTCGAATGATTCGGCGCGATTGGACAAAATCTTCTTTATCAAAGGTAAATCCCAGATAATGTCCGTCCTGCACAGTTTCGCCGTGGTGGCTCAACATGAAGGGTCTGCCGCTAGAAATACTTTTTCGGTGGGGTTGTAGGATCTCGGGGTCGTATACCCCATATGGGAAAGCCACATAATTTCTCCGGGGGATGACCCACTTACTCAGGCGCGCTGATGTCTCGAAAGCAGTGACGGCGCCATGGAGAACGCTCCACGCCAGACAATCTCGCTTCCCGATGTCCTTTGCTCTTACCGGCACATAGAAGATGGGAATCTGCTTCCGTGTTTGAGAGGGGTATGGGTCATGGTATCTTCCCACCCAAACAGGGTCTTGAACCCATTCACCGATTCTGTGGCGGATGAGAGGGCTGATATCATCGTTGCAAACAATCCAGATAGTCTCACACCCTGCCCAAGCACATTCATACACAGCGCGCTCGACAGCAAGATAATTTGGAGCGATAGGCATCATGGCGTCATGCCAATCAAAGTTGAAGTCGAATGGCATGCCAGCCACAGGCACGATACCAGCAAGATGGTAAGCACTCAAGGGCTCTACTTCCAGCGGTACATGAGCGCGACGTTTGGAATGGGGGCGATACCAAAGCCCGACGTTCCGAATCTAAAAGCAATGGGAAGTTCAAACCGAAAGACCCCATTACCCCAAAAATATACCTGCATGCCGACACCAGGACCAGCGGCGTAGTTATGGCTGATGGTGACCACCTTGGTGGTAACCCCGTCGCCTTCTTCGTCGTCCCAAGTTGTGGATGTGTAGGAGTCTTTCTGTACCGCTGCTGCGATGCCCAGACTGCCGTAAATCCCTATCTTATCATTTTCATCGAACGTTCTCTTGAAATTGACTCCGCCGGCGACCATGCCGCCGTCGTTATTCCAATAAGGAAGCGCTGTAATTTGGACTCCGTTTTTGCTCCAATCATGGGAATAGGATAACCCTATACCATAAGTTGAGCCTGCGGCGAAGCCCAGCGCGTGGGACTTCTCTGCGGCCAGAGCGCCGCTAGTCATCACTAGTGAAGCCACTAGTGGAACTAAAAATTTCTTTAACATTTTCACCTCTTTTTTTTAATATTAAATTTTGTATTGCAACCAAGAAAAAAGCTTTCTCTCTTCAGGATAATTTTCATGATGATCGTTAGTGTACGCCTCTTGCTCAAAGCGGATTCTAAAATATGCCTCTGCTCCGTTTCTGTATTTTACTAGTCCCACTATATAATCTATCAAGTAGATTAGTAAAAAACCTATCACGAGGGTTTCCAAGTATTGTTTAAAATGAATTGTTTCATGAGTAATTGTGTCGAAGTCTCCCTCATCGCGGATGAACACGAAAGGGAATAGTGTGATAGCGTATACTTCTATGACCCAGCTAAGGAGTGCTGGGATTTTACTGTTTCTAACTATTATGGGTTTTAACATTATTTTCTAACCTCCGGGCGTTTCGATTCCAAGAACTCAATTAAAGATTCTATGTCCGATCCAAGCGGCGGGTGGAAGAAAGGAATGAGCGAATGAACGAACTGGGCGATTGCCGACATATAAAGAACGGACCCAATCTCCCATGCGTGTCGTAAGTGTTCGGTATAACTCTCGTCGATGTCTTTAAGGTGTCCCATGGTGTCGTAAGTAGTACACCGTTCTCCAAACTCCCCCTCAAAGATATTAAAAAAAATGGTTTATTTTACATGCGTAACTTTCCCTGGGTGTGTCCCATTTGTCCATTATCTCCCATGGAGTAGCGTCACAAAATTCAAACCTTGCGTCGTCTTCATAATAGTTTTTAATGTTTGGTATTATCTCCCTTTCTGTTGCTTCAATCTTTACCGAATAATATCGGTAGAGATCGGGGTTATAGGTGTCCTTTCCGTTCCTGGCTCCCTTTATGCCAGCGTCTTTCATCATGCTTATAATTTTAAATTTGGCCATGGTATCAGAATAATCAAAATCATCCAACTGTTCTCGGTCCAAAAAAGAAACAGCTACAAGGTCCTTTCTGATCCTCTCCGTTTTCTGGTTACCAAACCTTTCAGACGGATAAAAGTGTATCCGGCTTATAAAATCCGAATCGTCGTCAAGAGCGTCATAGCTGTGCTCCATGCCGCTGCGGACATTAAACCAGTCTAAAACTCTATATTTACTTTCTACTTGCTCTTGCACCAGCGGGAGACCATGGACGGCATGGTCACTAAAAATTATCAGTTTCTTAAACTCAAACCTACCAAGCCTTGAGTTGGGTGTCGTCACCTTTAACAAATTATCACGTATGTTGAGCGAAGATGCACGATTGGTCATGGGTAATTGCCCACTTAAGCCCAGGATGAGTATCAACCTCTCCCATGCTTCCCTCTGACTCGGCGAACGAAGGTGTAAAAACCCAAAGTCATGTTTTTCGTCGCAGATATCAAGTCTAAAGGGAGGGTCAGGCTTAACAAAAATACAAGGGTAACCAGTATAGAAAGAATATAAGAGTGCATTTAAGCCGCCGCCGACAACAATCGTGTCATACGAATAAATATGTTTATCAATCTTCAAGCAGCCTTCTTGTTATTTAGATTTCTTATCGAAAAGACGACTTAGTTTCTCGGTCAGAACCTTGTCTAGTCTATTTGAAGAAGGGGACTCTAGGAGCACCCGGCTTTTTTCTACCTTCTCTTTGACCAATTCTTTTATCATCTTTATAAATTCTTCTTTATTTTTCATAATTTTCTCTCCCCTTATCCACTATGCCCAGCACATTGTTTTCTAATACTAAATAGACCTTTCCTTCCCCAAAATCCACCTCTTCGATCATGTGGCTTAGTACCACTGCTTTTTGGTCGGCTGCCAATGGTGGCTTCACACCGCACGAAATAGACTTGATTCTTACTAATTCATGGGTGGCTCGCGGGGACCTATAATCATCTGGTAGTGCTATCAAACTTTCCACCTCCAACTCGTCTGGTACAATTCTCTCAATTAAAATATACTTATTACATGGCTGAAACATAACTATTCTCCTATTTTGCTTGGTTTCTCAATGCTTCGAGATATTCCGGTGGTAGTTCACAGGCGCCCCCCGAGCAAGCTGATTCTTGTTGAAAATCTATATTGTCGCTCGACTCGCTCATCAGTGTCCAATCGACATCTTGATATTCCTGAGAGAGCTTTTCCCAAAGTTTTAAATTATATACGTCCTTGAGGCAATACGTCATCTTCCTGACATTGCCGTCAAAATGACTGTCGGCGAACTTAATTGCCGCCGTCGCCCAGTCACGCTTAAGCATGGCTACTTCCGTTAGGGCTTCTCCGTACCCTAAAAGGCAATCGCATGCTGCCCAGAGATCGTCGTCGAAAGCGTGAATCGCTTTTTCGATGATCCCAGAAGCAAAAAAAGAACCTGCGCCGTACTCTCTCAAGATATCCGTGGGATGCAGCACTGCGCAAAACGGAGCCTGGTGATAGTCTCTGTCACCCGAATAGGGGAGCAAACTTACTCCTGCAAAGTCCTTGCGGTTTTTATATATAAAATCGGCAACATCATCCCATTCGTGCTCCTTAACATGGATAGTGTTGGACACATTGTGCCTCATTCCCTGCCTCGCGCACAACGAAACATTGGTGCCGTACCGTACCCAATTCTGCTGTGTCAGCTTGACACTCTCAAGGAGGGTTAGCGCATCAATTTGATTCTTGGTCTTGGCGCCGATGGGTACTTCACATAAAAAAGTGATTACATCGGTTACACCATTGGGGTCCCAAACGCTCTTCTCGACTGCTCGTTTGTTAAATTTCCTAAAATGCTGAACTGGGTTTTCTTGATTGTTGGCTTGTACTCGCCTAAAATATCTCTTTGCATGGTGTGGGTGAATTCCGCTTGCAGTTCCCAGAATACAAGAAGTCGACCCAGCGGGCTTAACGCAGGTAGTCCTCGCAGCCTCGTTGGTGCCGATCAAGCCACAAATAATTCTATTCATTTCCTTTACAATCTTGGCGCCGTTTCGCTGAATGGCGGGATCGAACAGCACTTCGGGGCTGTCCATCATCCCAGTAATAGAAACCCCCAGCAGCGCCTCTCTGCGAGTAATTGTTTCTGTAATTTTACCCACATAAGAAAAATCGGTGTAGGCTGCTTGAAGAGTACCAATGATCGAAGCAACGCGACATGCATTATAAAAATTCTCAGGCGTCGATGCCTTCTTCCCATTAATTTCCGTCAGATTACAAAATTGCCATCCCGTTTTGCCAGTCTCCACGTCTACGGGGTAGAGACTAATCTCGGCACACGGGTTGAAGCCGCACTCCGTATCTTCCGCCCAGATGAACCCAGGCTCTCCGAATTCTCGGACCCACTCCATCAAGCGATTGAAATCTTGTTTCGAAGTTCGGTCTCTTACCAGGAGCGCAGAGTTGTTGGAACGTCCTCTCTGCGGGTTCTCCATCTGCCACCTCCCCGTCTTGGCAGTGGCCATGGCTCTATCGTCCGGGGAGAACAGGGCGATGGTTGCAGATCGTCGTACCCCGCCAGAAATAACAGCGTCAGCAGCATGCATGATTATGTCATATACTTGAATTGGCTTTAGTTTGACGCGACCATGAACGTTCATAGGAGATGCAACAGCTTCTTCAAAAACGCCCTTTATTAATTCCAGGGATCTCTTAAGCCCTCCTGGTCCTGGAGCTTTAGAGCCAGAACTCAGGGGCGCGCCGGCTGGGCGAATGAGAGAGTAATCAAACTCAATATCGCGACCGATGTAGTCATCGAACTCTGGGACTCCGCCTAAATAACTCGTAACCAATACTCCAATAGCGTCAGCCCAGCCCTCAATCGTATCTGGAACGACAAAAGTTTTTGTAGGTCGCCAGTGGCGTGCTGCTGGGGGGAGTTGTGCGACATGGTGCCTCTGAACACTGAAGCCAATTCCACAGCCGCACAGCAAAAGGTACATTAACTCTTGGAAGGCTCTCGGGCGGTTAATATGACCGAAACCACAATTGTAGAGCCTGGCGTTATGTTTGAAAATCGGATCGCCACCAAACTGCAGCACCCTCTGGGATCCCAGGACTTCTTTGCGCCGGACAGCAATCTCTGCCTCATTGATATATTCCATAACCTCTGGGATGTCCTTAAATTTTTCTCGGTGCATGTCGAACACGCGCTTAACTTGTTCTGCCCAGGTTTCCCGTCGTTTTTCTTCGGGCAAGTATTTGGCGTACTTGGCTATTCTAGTATATTCTTGCAGTGTGCTGATTGACATTTATTTTTTATCCCTCCATTTGGCATATGTGTTTTTCATTTTCTTTTCCTGTCTTTTTTTAGCTTCGAGTTTGATTTCCCCAATTGTCTCTCCCGTGCTGGGATGGACCTTAATAGTTATATTTGATGTATTCATGTGAATTGGGTATACAAGCCCATCCACGCCATTCCTATTCTTTGCAATAAAAATGCGCCCTTCATTATTCAGCTTGTCCTCTGCCGTCCTGGATATTGAAAATATAAAATCCGCCACAAAACACTTATTGAATGCCTCCGATATTGATTCCATTGTGATGACTTCGGCGTTCAACCCAGAACGATTAGTTTGTGAAGCCGTCCAGACGCAACATTTGTTCTCTTGCGCCAAGCAACGTAGCTGTTCATAAATAGTTTCAAGTTCGTGTCTTTTCTCCTTTAATGTAGAAATCGGACGTAAAAGATCAGCGTAATCTACCATTATAATATCAGGCTTAAATCCACGATTTTTTAATTTTTCAAGATGGCTCTTTAGGGTGTTGACACTGGAGGATTTAGTGGGGTATTCTTTGACAATTAACCGACCATCCAGGTTCTGAAGCTTCTCATATATCTCTTCCTTGAAAATTCTCAAATCCCCAAGTGGGACATTCGTTATACAGCTATCGAACCTGGAGCCGACTACGGTGTCCGAAAGTTCCAGAGTATAATATACTACATTTTTTCCTGCGATTAAAGCTTGGGCGCCGATGTGGACCAAAGCCATCGACTTGCCTGCCCCAGTGGGGGCTATTACTACTCCCAATTCTCCCTTCCCAAGCCCTTGTTGGGTGATCTTGTCGATCTCTTCCCAGCCGGTGGCGACTGGATTGCGTGCCTTAAAAATGAATCTCTGCTCAAAATCTTTTATATAATCATGCCCAAAATCTGAGTCTGCTCCCAGCTTCAACGCATCGTTAATAAGCTCAGCTATCTCATCAAAAGACGATTTCTTCAGGAGCTTTACAGATTTTAACATTGCTTCTTTTAACTTTTGTTTTCTGCAGAAATCCAAAGAAGTCTGACGAACATACTCGCTCTCGACGACCTCTGACTTGGAGATTCTAGCAAAAAAGTTCCTAAGCTGCTGCTGTGTTAGGTCATTGAGGTCTTCTATCTCAGTCCTCAGAACAGAGGTCATGATTTTCTCAGTCGGATGAACTGAATATTTTTCTCGGTAGCGCTCTATCAACCTAACAAACTCTTGGAGGTACTTAAGTTCCAGAAAGTTAACATCCAGAACTTCGAACATCTGATCTGCAAAGGGTCGGTCGACCAAAATTAATTGACACAACATTTCCTGAAAATCTTTGCCGTATTGACTAAAATTTTCCTTTGACATCAAACCTCCCAATTATAATGTAGCATGTTCTGAGTGGTTTGTCAAGAATTAGTTGTGATTCTTTTGAATGTCGAAAAGAGAGTGAAGGTATTCCAGTCTCCAAAGCCGTCTATCTTCATTCTCTTAATCACTTCAGTCTTATTAAATTGCGGCTCGAAATTATGCACAATGTGCTTAATTCGTGTTTTCCCATCAATTGAAATTGCGGGGGAATAGAGTTGCATTATTTTATAATTTTCTGCGATTATGTCTCGCTTCTCCACAATAGAGGAAAATGCCTTGAGACCCGTGTTGTCGTTTTCGCAGAACTCAACGAGCCTGTCTATCGTGACAGGCTCCTCCTCGCCAAAAAACGGAAGTCGCTTAGAAATAGTAGCCAGACCGATTCCACGAACGCCCTCCAGGTTGTCAGACTTATCGCCTGCCATGGCGCGAGCAAGGGCAAAATTGGTTGGATGAATAGAAAACTCCTCCAACAGGCGGTTTCGATTAACGAACTTCTTTTGGATCGGTCGGTAAAGGACGGTCTCGTCATCGCATAATTGAAAAAAATCTTTATCACTGGAGATGATTATTTTCTGCCAGCCGCGATAATGAGGAAGTTGTACCACATAGGATATGATATCGTCCGCCTCTACACCGTCATTCATGAGCTGGATCACTGGCATCTCGTTCAGCATCTCCATCAATCGTTGCTGTTGCCAGACCTTGTTGTGGATCTCCTCTTCTTCTGTCAGATTGCGGATATCACGATTTAAGCGAATTGGCTTTCTTCCCTCTTTGTAGTTCTTATTTATAGTCTTGCGACGTTGGGAGCCTCCGGCGCCGTCCCAGGCTATGATGATCTCGTCTGGCTTCATCTCCCTGCATAGCTTCTGGAGTATCTTTACGAACCCCTTATAGCCGCCGATTGGCTGACCGTTAGTCGACAGACTCGGGTCTACGATATAAGCACGAAAATACGCGTTTAGCGCATCGATAACCAATAATCTCTTCATGTGTTTTCCTTTTGATCAAAGCCCACAGGAGTGAGCCTCCACTATAAAATCGACATAGCTTGTCATTATTTGATCCCTAACATCGGGGTCTTCAGCCAAGGACCATGCATAAGCCACAGTCCCCTTTACTGCGTCTACTTCGCCCCTCTTTTCCTCGATATCCTCAAGCACTGATTGGATGTCTTCCTGGGTTATCAGAGGCAGGTCGATTTCTAATTCTAAAGCCAGGGCTCTCAAGAGAGAGGTCCTCCCCTCGTCAAAGGCGCAGGCTGCTTCGCGGAAAAGCCTTTCCTTTCTCTGGCGCTCATCTGGACTGAGGGCTGCGAGCTTATCAGGGTGGGTCTCTGTGGCGATCTTTTTATAGAGCTTTTTGATCTGCTCTGACACCTTCTTCCTCTTCCTTCGCTGCTCTCGATTTAGCTTCTTTTCGGGCTCATCGTCTTGTTCTGAAAAGACAATATTCCTGCCCGTAAGCTCAATACGGTAGCTATTGTTGAAAGTCTCCCTTTCGGAGTCGACAACTGCCAAACAATATTCCAATTCTGACTCCAACAGCCTCAATTCCGAAACGGCTTTGTTGTATTCAAGAGCTACTAGTTTATCTTCTACGGGCATACTATAATATAGTAGCCCGCAGACTTAAAAACCAGCACAAATCAACTTAGCGGTGGCTGCGATGATGTGTCGAGTGAGACCGGGTTGAAGAATGGTGACGGTTCGTGTGGTGCCGGTGGTGGGTGCTGTACCTGTGATGGCTATGCCCGATCCTTATAACCGGCGTGGGCAACACAACCAGGGGGCGCCTTGGTGGAGGCGCTGGTTGATGGCACAACGTCACGATCTTCCAATGTCCCTCGTGGAGAGCACCATGGCTATCTCGATATGCGTCTACCCACACTTGAGTTGATTCACACTTGTCACATGCCTCAGCATCTTCAAGTGGCAGTGCAATTGCTAATGCTAGCAGTGCGACCTTAAATAAATTTTTCATTTCTTCCTCCTACTTTTCAGTATCTTCTAGTTCATAAAAATTTTCAGCTTTGCCCTGGCGGGTATCAAACTTCATGATGACTTCTTCATCCATTATCTGATATACTCTCTGCCGAAACTTTTCATTCTGTATCTTCTCAGCCCACTTAGAGGCTTGGAATTTTTCTGATGTTCCGTCTTCGTACAATATAGTGTACCAAGCTCCTGCCTGACGAATATTCTCTGATCCCTTTATGGCATCGAATAAAGACTCGTCGTCTTGAATTGCGACGGTGTTACCGCCCCAAAGAATTCTAAAATTACATCGACGACCCTGGGTTCCAAAGCGTGACTTTTCAAGCTTCACTTTCACCTCGGATCCGATTCTGAATCCGTTGTCATCCAGAACAAAGCTGGCCTTTGCCTTTCGCCCAGTGAGCCAAATACGCAGCGAATATGCGTATATCATGGCTTTGCCACCTGGGGTCACGTAGGGTGTCGTCATTGCCTCGCTCGGTGAGCGAGTTATATTTGTTTTAAGCTGGTTCAAGACCAAAAATGTAGAGTGGGTGTTGGCAATCGGAACCGTAAGTTTCGACATGCCCTTGGATAAGATTCGAGCCTTCATAGCCATCGAAGACTGAGGGTTGAAATCCCCCTCCACATCCGATATGGCTGGTGTTAGCGCCAAGGAGTCCCAGATAAAGAGAATTTGACTATCAGAGCCCAAGAGTTCTTCAATGGTTTCTAGAACAAACTCGACAGATGTTGCCTGAATGTACAAAAGCCTGTTCAAATCACACCCTACGTTTTCCAGAAAACCGGGGTCGATGGCAGATTCCGAGTCGAAATAAACGACATCCATCCCCAGCTTCTGAGCATTGGCTGCAATTTGAGCAGCCATATAAGATTTACCAGTGGACTCTAGTCCTGCGATCTCGGTGATTTTTCCCACTGGGATCCCTGCCAGTTTCCCCCGGCACGTAATCGAGTCAAGCCAACGAGAGCCAGTAGGAATCCACTGCGTTACTTCAGTTGGGTTTTCTTCTTTAAGATTGTGGGCGACATTCATGCCTGCCTTTTTGTTGATTAGCTTTCGCATATCACTAATCGAAAGTTTACCTGCTGCTGACTTGCTGGGCATTTGAATTCCTATTCTTTATATCTCATTATAGCATCAAATCTATGCTGTGTCAAGGTTTTTTTGAAGAGATCTATAATATTTCTTTGCGTCAAACCCGACGCGAAGGGTGATTTTTTTAGCTAAGTAATTTCGTCCTTTCGCCCGGACGTCCCATTTAATAAAATCTTTTCGATCGCTAGCCATCTGTGCGGTTTTGTCTGTGGTGCTTATATCATAAAATCCATCTGGAGACAGCATATGAGTCGCGACCAATTCGGGATTAGAAGAGAATTGTCGGCGTCCCGTAAGCCACTCGTCCACAATGATATTATAATAATCTTCGTTGACATCCGCCAACTCTTTAATCTTCTTTTTCAAGTCCGACATAACTTCTTTATTAAATTCTTCATAAGAAAGGCGTGGAACTCTGGACTTTTTTCTAGCCGCTCTCGACCCCGCCTTAACAAATTCCCTCACATAATCGTTGACATTTGGGAATACTTCTTGTGGCTTTCCCTGCTTGCGAATATCCGAAGGAATTTGGGTGCCGCTAGCCCATTTATTTTTATTCCAATCGTCAATTGCCTTCTTTTTTAACTGGGGTAGATATCCTTCCCCTTCGGTACCGCGTGGAAGATACCCCTTACCGGAAGTTTTCATCAGATCTTTTAGAAATTTCTTTAAATCTTCCTTAAGTTTTGACTCAACATCTGGGTGGTTTTTTACAAAATCTCGATAAGCCAATTCCATGGCTCCCGCGCTCGATTTGGCTTCCCCAGAAGTAAATTGTATTGGTCCCGGCAGTTTCAAGGATATATTTTTACCATCTAAAACAATATCAGTTTTCGGGTCTCCGGAGATTCCCTTTGCCACAACCTTTCTGGCGGAGGGGTCCGAGCCTGGTTTGAGTCCCATTTTAGAAAGTGACTGTACAGCAAGATCCTCAAATGTGGATCCCCCATATTTAAGCTGTCCTCGCTCGCCGGGTTCTTCGCCACGAGCGACGGCGATAACAACGTCCTCAAAAGCAGTTCCAGTTTGACCCTCAACCAAATACCTTCGCCAACTTTCTATTAGTGGTTTCATCTTCATCACCCTATAATTAGTAGCTCAGATGAGGATCCCATCTTTTTTGTGCTAACATTTTTCATTCCGTATGACCATTCAGCTTCTCTTATCTCGTAACCCTTGTACAAGTCCCTGATTGCTGGGCAATCGTTATAAGACAAGACCCAGTTTGAACGCTGCGATAGAACCTCGTGAAGAGTCTGATGGTCGAAGGGACCATGAAGATCACCATCGCTTCCATATAAAACTTCGCGGTTTGTCCAATATCCTGGGATAACCTTCCCGGTTCTCTCGTCTACGTGCTCTTCAATCCAGGATTTTGAACCAAGCATGTATGGTGGGTCGCAGTACAGAAACGCATCCGGATGTCTTGCTATGGCCTCTTTAAAATCTAAACACTCCACTGTGAAGTTTTTTACTTTAAATTCCCTTAATCTGTCCAGAGTCGTGGTGGTCATTCTGTTCCAGCTAGCCTTCCAGGACCACCCTCCGGAGGTTGTTGCCCCCGAGAAGCTTGAGCGATTCACAATATAATATTGGGCGGCGCGTTTAAATAGCTTCCGCCCCTTGGGTCTGGGCTTCGTTTGGAGCGAGTTTACAATTTCTCTCGCATCTTCGAATTCTTCTCTGGGAATTCCCCTTACCTCGCCTCGACGGATCTTGTTGTATAACTCACCAGCTTCAAACTTCGCCGGGTCATCTGTGTATTCGATCAACTTTTGTTGGCGCTTCTCTATTTCTTCGAGCAACTGGTTGGGGTCTTCTAGGAGAGCTTGCCAAAACCAAACCAACGGCTTGAACAAGTCATAGCCATAGACCTTGGCTCCGTATTCTTCAGCGACAGCAAGCTCCAGCGACCCACCCCCGAGGAAGGGGGAGCAGAATTCCTTACAATCCTCGGGGATGAGTGGCAGAATGTGCTTAACAGCACGCGACTTGCCACCGGGGTATCTCAGTGGCGTTTTCGGCATCTTACGTCTCTTCAATTTAAAAAGGAGCAGACTATAAGCCGGTCTGCTAGCGGGGGGAAGATTTAGTTATTAGATAATTCGTTAAAGACGCTAATGACATCTGGGACGTCTGCGGAGGGAGAGGGAGAGATATTGATTGTATCCTCTTCCTTATCATCTCCTAGCGAATCCATGAAGGAATCTAGAATAGACTGAACCTCTTCTTTGGGTTTTACCTGGAACAAGCCATCAAACTTTGGAATATTTTCAATAAGACGGTTGCACTCGTCGTCTCCTCCCAGCGACTCGTCACACAGCGGTGAAGTTCGGCGACGTGGAGTTAGCACGGTCTTAGGAAAATTTGCACCAGGCGGCTTTCCATAGGTCAAAGTCAAGTCTGTACCTTCCTCGATGTCGGTGATATCACCATACTCCGGATTCAGTACAAGATTGAGTAAAGACGTATAAGCCTCTTTACCATATCCCCAAATTCGAATACCCTCGGACTCTTCGCCTCGCACCAGAACGGGTGAGAAGAAGCGTTGACGTGGGGTTAGATCCTTCGCCAATTTCATGGTGTCTGGATCTTGCGAACTATTGTACTCTTTCCAGAGTTGGTCCTTAAAATCACAGATGGGGCATGCTTCATCATGATTGCGGTTTGGACACAAAATTCCTCCGCGCTGATTCGGTCCCAAATTATAGTGAAACCAATAATCCTTAAAAGGATCGCCATCGGCTGTTGGTACAATGCGAATCGTCTGTGAACCATCCTGTGGTCGCCAGAACGAGCCGCCTGCTTTTCCGTTATTTTTTACGCTATCTAAGCGTGACTTAATTTTTTCTATGTCAAGTGCCATTTTATTTTTTACCTCTAGGTTGTTAGGTCAAGATGACAAATCTCTCATCTTGATACATATAATATAACATGTATTTCGTGTGTTGTCAAGAAATATTTTTATTTTTTTTCAGGTTCTTGAACGTAGGGGGTTCTCTCAATGATATATCGTATATCATGGTCGTAGTCAGTAGAATAGACAGCATATGTTGCCTTGAGATCTCCACCATTCTTTTCTTTAACCTGTTTTATAATCTTTTTGAGCAATGTCCCATCGCTTTTTAGTTTGTTTTCATTTATACCATAAATGTAACATCTTTCGCGCGGCTTGTCAAGAGAAAAAAACATTTTTTCTTCATTTTTCTGCGCGTCGTAAAGACCTATGGTCACAATCTTGTGTGTCGATTTCGGGGTTTGTATTTTTCCAACCACAGGCTCTGTGTTTTCGAACACCTTGATCATATGGAAGATGGGCACAAGGACCTCGTTTAGCTTATCGTGATATCCGATGATGGGCGCGCCGCCAACGACGCTATCCAGGGCCTCATTCGAAATAAGATATATTTGTTTAAAAACATCCGATCGAGCGTACTCTTGCATAACCCCGAAGACTATCTTCTCCTGCAATAGCGCGTTGCCGCCAATCAGTGACATGTCTGGTTTTATATACATTATAGAGACGGGCAAATCTTTGAGATACTCCAATATCCTCAAAGACGCACAAGAAATCTTCCCGGAGCCTCCGACTACAAACAAAGACTCTCCAGAAATACCCTTAAAGAAGGGCTTGATTCTGGGTAGACTGACTGACTCATATTCTTCGGCACTTTCACACTTAGGGAAATTATAGCACCCCTCCCCTTTCAAGCCCACATCTATTCTATAGGTGTCGTACTGGGGGTACTTTTCAAAACATTCTGCTATCCTGCAGCCTGCGGCGCCGAGTCCTATGATATTCATTGTGCTCCTCTGAGTTTTTGCAAGTGTCCGAAGTCTCTTCCCATACTTACATTCGCCATAAATTTCCCCAACTCAGTATTAGAAAATATATCTACAATCTCCACCAGGCTATTCTTGTCTTCCACAGAAAAATCGATGACAACAGAATCATGTATCGGGAAAGCTACAAAAGACTTTTTATTTTTAAAGTAACCAGACAGCTTGATCACTTGTCTCAAGACGTTCTCAGCACAAGTGCTCTGAATGATATAGTTTAGGGCTGTTCTTTCCTCCGAAGGAATAACTTTGTCAAAAACAGTCGTTACGTGCCCATCATTAAAATATTTTTCCACCACCGAGTCTCGATCATAAGCTCTCGAAGATAAATAATCATCGCTCTCGGGATTATATAGCCACGCAAATATTCGCTTTTTCGCCTCTTCGCGAGTGACTAGCCCCCTATAAACATTTTTAATGTTCCAATCGTGCAAATCTCCAGCGGGTTGAGGCTTTCCCTGCAGAGCGATTAAAGTTCTCAACTCTGCTGCGTTAAAGTCTAATTCTAAAAAATAATCGTTATGTGGCTCTATGACCGATCGCAACTCCTTGTCCATCGTCAAAATTGGAAAACTTCGTCGCTGGGTTGTCAGTCTCCCTGTCTTTGTCCCGTCTATGTTGAACCGGCAACAAGGCTCAAGGGACTTCAAATTCTGAGAGAACTTGCGGTGCTTAGACTTGTGCATTAATAAGTTCTTGGGGTTTAGGTTTAGTTTTTGATATTTGATATCTTCGATGACTTTTGTGAGCCCCAGCAAGTAATCATAATTTTTTGGCTTCTCGTAATGCGCAAAAACATGCTCACATATCATACTTTTAATGCTACACATCTCCAGGAGGAATTTTTCAGGAACTAAGTCGAAAAAACAGTTCTCATTCAACGATACGCGAGCCGTATGAAATGATTTGATGTAAGCCTTGAACTTAGACTCAGCGTCTCTCCAGCGTCCGATTAGGTGCTCTGGGGCGGCTTCAGATAAACTCAAGCCCCCGCAGTAAAGTTTTGCGTACTCAATATCGCGGTTTTGGAGGAAAGCTGAGTATGCCCAGGTATATTTCAGATTTTCGGGCATCTCCTGGTGAAATAAAAGCTCACCGTTATGATATATCCCGACACATTCTTTCTTGTCATCCAAAGTTTGAAATAACAATATCACCCCTTCTTTACTGTTTCACTCAAATATTTTTTATACTCCGAAAATGGAAGTTCCTTTTTCGGCGTTTCTTTCCAATATTTCCTAAGTTTAGCATCGTTGGAAGATCCTTCAATGGCAGGTATATCTTTAAATACACTATTAATATAACCTAAAACTTGTCGCTTGTCAAACAATTTCTGTAAATTTTTGGCGCTCTTGATTATTCCTTCTAGCTCATTGTCGGCAAAGTTTAGATTTTTCTCATTGTTCTTGATCTTAATGTAGAGAGATAGCCACAAATCATCGGGGTAAATAATTGTGACAGCTTTCGGTCTCAGTGGTTCACGAGTTATTGTAGTGGTCACCAACTCTCCATTTTCGATCGATGTTTCGAATATCTTTGGTCTCTTGTCGCGCAATGTAGTATATGCGCTGTATGCGGCGGTCTGAAGAAGATCGATATCGTTGAGATAGGCTTTTCGATAGTAGCGTGAGAAAATAGCACTCAAGCCAGGGGCGATGCCATATTTCTCCAAATAACCCTGCATTGGCGCTGAAGATATGTTGGCAACAATGCGCCAGGGGGCGTTCTTGTCTACATAGAACCCATATTTTTGCAATAGATTCACATACAGCGGGTATTCCCTGTGGTTTATGTAAGACGCCACTTTGGAGCGATCCGATGAGTAGTCGGCGTTAGCAAGGCTCAAAGCCAAGCCGGTATATCGCAGGTCCACATCACTAGACATTACAAACGAAGATTTGGTCAAAATATTATTCTCTGAATATTCGAGACACAAGTCGCCGAATCGGACCATAAAGTCCTCGAAGTTTTTAATGTCGTTCAATTTGCCTGCTTTGGTGAGATATTTCAGCACCTTAATCGTATACCAGGTTAAAGAACCATATAATTTTGATACGCGGCGAGTAGACTCAACTACCTTTAATTTTCTTAAAAGCGGAAACTCTCTTACAATTCCGTCCAGGATACTCCTTTTGACATCTCTTTCAAAGTCCTCGAAGGCGTCTCGCACGAAGGGAAGGACAAATTGGTCTGGGTAGTTTCTCAGTGATACCAAATCTTTGTAATTAACCTCAATGGGATCAAATTTGAGATCGACTTTGCCATAAAACGTATTCTCGCGAAACCAAAAGTTCTTTATGGCTCCTTCGTCTTCTAGCTCGGGATATTTATGTAGCGCATATGCCGAGTATATTATGCGAGAATAAAAAAGATTTTTGGATCCCAGGCTGTTGTTCCCGATAAAAACATTGTTATTAATTTTCATTTTCTTGGCCATTTTTTATTATCCTCCTGTCGATGGAGGAGCGTCTGCTATATCTCCTTCCGGGTTTTCTGGTGGTGAGGGAGATGATTCCACTGTGTCTGACGAAGCCCCTGTGCATCGAGCCTCTTCGCTCTCTCTTCTGTTGTTTGCCCTTGGGGCGTTCTCTCCTCCGCTTGTTTCCCAAAGGGCTTCGACTGTAGTTTCGAATTTCCCGTTTTCTATGAAACTGGAAACCTGTGTGATTACATGGTACCCTCCGAGACCCATAGCGCGGGATGGGGAATTTGGTTCGTGAGGTAGCCCCAGCTTTGTTCCGAATCCAATCGGGTTTAAATATACAAGCTGACCAGGATAAAAAATTACGTTGCCAACCATTTTAGCAGTTATGTTATATACGTCCGCCAGGTGTTTGAGTGGATTAAATTCGTTGGCGTCCACAACTCTTTGCTCTCGGAGTCCCTTCTGGGTGGTTCTTTTAAATTGAGCCTCCTTGAGTATACCATCTGTTGCCCCCATAACCAAGTGTTGAATTCCAGACTTGGCGTCCAATCCTCTATCTCCTTTCAGATTTGGATCCGCGACCTCATTCACAAGATAGAATACTTTGTAGTGAAACATGTCTGTCGGGGTCATGTATGGCTTCAATATTGGTGCCATGGGGTTTTGAGCGGTGATATCATTACCAGATAGCCTCGAAGCCAGTATAGTCTTATTGTATTTCTTCGGACAAGTCTTCTGTATCTTGTCTTCTATGGGGCTGAGCCCCTCTACCATAGCCGGGATCGACACAGACGCATCCTTCATCATGAGCTTTTGTGGGCGCCTGCCCTCAAGAACTTCGCCTCCGACTGCATCGATTACAAAATCTTTTATGCACTCGCGCAGGAATCTAATAAGTGGATAAGTGGTAGCTTCGGTTTTTTGGACATGGCGATCCCAAAAATCTTTAAAATACGCATACGAAATCGGAATATCTCCTATATTGATAGTCTGCGATTGTTCGTCCTCGCCATAGGGTGCAAGTTTCATGGTTCCCAAAATGATGCCTAGATTATCCACTCGATTTGGGTGATATCCGCCTCCGCAAGCCTCCTCATCCGTAGTGTGTTTGTCGGATCCGAGGGCTTTTGCTGCGGCGATGTCCACCAGGTCTCCAAAGAAAAAATACGGGACGACCATATCCCCGTTCTGATCCAGCTCTAAGCCAAATATTTTGGCGCCGGATTCGGATGACGCAGATCTTGTCTCGTCATCATCAAAAAATTCGCCGTCGAGTGGCTCTTCTCCAAAGTGGTGCATGTCCGACCGTTCGGCTGCGATAGCCAAGCAATTGGACCAAGAATCGCCAGCCTCCTCTACATCTATTTCTGGAGCGAATCCAACGAGCCCCAGACCCATGCCGAAGCCGGTGACGAAGCCATTGCAATTGGGTGCCTCATATATCATTTGGTGCTTTTTATTGAATTCCTCAACGGCAGCTTTTTCAGTCTTAATGAAATCTACATCCGCTTCCTGTAGCTGTGTGAAGTCACTGCCGCCGATGTCTTCCATGGTAATGTCAGCTAACTTAAATTTTCTCTTCTGAAGCGTCTCTTTTGATAAAGTTACAGTATATATTTTACCAGACTTCAATAAAGCTTCTGAAATGTCGATTCCGCTTTGTGCCTTGGCTTTGCTCTTTGTCAGTCTTATCTGCTTTTTAACCTCTTCTATATTATCGGTGGAACAATCACCTTTGGCTTCTTCCAACTTCTTGTCTAATTCACACAGTGTTCTGCGAACCTCGGGGGTGATAATGATATCAGATCTCTTGTCCATCATAATGCCGTCTATCCGACCCCTGTAATTAATAGTTAATTCAAAAGTTCCGTCCTGGCTTACACTAAATTCATGTTCTTGTAATCCCAAAAACAAAACAACACGCTGTCCGGCGATTCCCACGCCCAGCCCGGAGCCAGCGCCATGGATTGAATCTGCGTAATCCGGGTTGAATGCCCAGCCCAAATCAGCTTTTATTTCAAAATATTTAGCGTCGGAGAGGTTGGTGATGTCCTCCGCCGTGTCCGGGGTTTTGGCGTCGTCTATGCTTCGATCAGAATCCTTCGAGCCCCCAGGTTTCGTTCTCACGAGCAAATCCACATACTTAAATCCATTAGGCTGCACTTTTAACAAATCATTAAAATTTTGGAAATATAAAACTATCTTCGCCGTGATGTCGTTTTTGGTGGTCGCGATGTTAGTTCCATTGTACTGCCAATCGAATGATTTTATCCCCACCCCAGATCTTCCAAGATCTGCGGATCCGCCTGCTAGATCATCGGGGTTGGTGAAAGAGCTGAACTCAACGGGAATGTCGATGACGTGTTCTCCTTTTGAGTTATAATTAACCTTATAAAGTCTTATCATCGGAACTAAAGAAGAGAGTTCGGGAACAGTTATTTTTGTAAACTCATACGAGCCAGGTACATAGGTGAGTTTGTTTACTATCTCACTGGGTGATGAATCGAGCATATATGTTTTTTTGTATTTTAAACACGTCTCGCTAGGGGGACCGTCTTTTTCAAAGGGAGGCGCGAGATGGCGCTGGTCCTTATTAAGTTTTGCGAACTTGGCAGCATGCGCAGCCAACAAAGACTGCATCCGAAATTTTATATCTGATACAACCTCTTCCTCTTCTTGTTTCGCGGCTGCCAGTTGGTCAGCGAAGCCCGTCTTTCCCTGTGCCTGTATCTCTGCCGCGATTTGCCTGGCTTCTTCGCGTTCTTCTGCAGTAGAGGATACATAGTCATACCAATCCTTTAAATCATCAAAAGATCGCGTAAGGGCGGAGGCTGATTCGAGATGGATGTTGTCAACAAGTGCCGGATCCATAAGGCTGGCGTGTGCCTTGGAGCCTATAAAGTTTTTGGCCAATATATTATAAACAGTGAGTCTGGCGTTCTCTTCTCCAGAGATGGTGTCGCCCAAAGAAGTTTTCAAGCTCTCAACAGTAGTCACATCCTTGACAAGGACGTTCAGATCTATTCCTGTCCTATCTCGGAGTACTCCGAGTGTGATCGTACCTGCAGCCCACCTTAGCAGCTCTTCTTCTAGCAGGGCGTTGCTCGGGGCGGGGGCATACCAGTCTCCAGACTTGGTTTGTCGATTGACAACCGAAGGGTGGCGGAGTGTTCCGACAACGCCAGACCATATTTCTCTAGATATTTCAACAAGTTGGGTGCTATTTTGTTGGGTGTTGTCCGGGTTTTCATCGCTCTGGCTCCAGAGCGATGGTACCGTCGCACCAGCAGGTATATTAGCATATGTGGTCCACGAAGATTGTGAGATCAGGGCCCGGAGGCTGTTCATCCCAACTGAGCCTTTCTGAAACCCCAGGGCTGTCTCGACAGGAGCATCGCCCAAGAGTTCCTCATAGAATAATAAGTCTGTTGCGCCACTCATAAATTACTCCTAGCGCGACTTGTTCGTGTAGAACAAGCCCAAAACGTCTTCCAGCGGGAGGGGAATCAAAACAGTTTGACCCAGTGTATAATGGCTGTCAGTTGGTTGTTGATTATACCACGCTATCACCCACCACATCTCTGGATCTCCATAATATTCGGCAGCCAGCTTGTAAAGGCGGTCTCCTGGAGACCACAAGTGGCGTACTCTTTGTAATTTTCTGGCGTCGTTGGTAGTTATCTGATTAAAAATTGGAGTCGTGTATTGTTTTACTTTTTTAAGTCCTCGGCTATTTAGCAATTCTTGGTATATTTGCATGCCGTTGGTTCTTATGACTCTGTTGCTGTTTCTGTTAGACATAAATTGTGTTCCTAAAATAAAAGTTAGTATGACTGTGGTCCGAAGATATCGCCGAGGAGATCTTCATCCTCTGCTCCCTGTTCATACGAGGGGATGCTCACCTCGTCGAGTTCCGGCATCCACTGTTCCTCGAAGCTAACCTCGGTACTTGCGCCATACTCATCAGAGGTGGAGTCCAGCTCGGCTTGTTCTTGGGCAGCCAGTGCGGCGGCGATTGCTGGGTCTGGGTTCATTTGGTCAGCCTCTTCTTGGGTAACACTGGTCCCCTCATCGGTGGGAGGAGCAGGCGGTGACTTTAGACCCGCAGTGTCATTTGCTGACATGTAGGGTGGCATGAATGGGAAAGAATTTTTCAGAGGCGGTTGAGGTGGTCCGAAAGCGGGCGTGTCTGCGACGACTTCCCACGTTCCATTATTCCACCCCAGTGGCTCTTCATGGATGACACTAAAATTGCATGTAAAATTCAAAGTCTTCGCGTAAAGTGTGTTTACTAAGCGCATTCCTCCAGATTCGAGGTCTCCGTCCCACCAGCCAGTCTCCATATCTGGCGAAAATTCAAACCCGTCCACCTTGCCAAGCAATCCCTTGTCGTAATCAACCTTGGCTAGATTTACAAATCTCATCCTCAGAAGAGGGGGTTTGGTGAGAGTGGTCGCGTCACCATTGTTGGTGTAGGTGGGGTATAGAAATCGCATGAGGCGCGAGACCTTTGCCATGTTCTCTTTGGCTTCCTTAAAGCTAGCTGACGGAGTGTCCCATGCCAAGGATATGGTGCGGGTCGTATTCTGGAAAGTGTAGATCGGGTCGACCCTACCGTACACCTTTTCGTCTTTCCAATCAGAGGCGAATTTATCTTTGTAGTCCGTCAAAAATGCCTTAAAGGCAATCTTGTTAACCTCTTTTTTCCCATGAAAATATTCGAACTCGATATAGAAACCCTTCTGGGCGTAGAGCAAGCTGCCATCATTGAAACTCACGACGTAGTATCTCCTTGTTTATAGTAAATATATCTCCCTATGAAAAAAATGGCTTAATTACCATAATAGTTCAAAAAGTCGGAGACTGTTTTGTATGCCCATCCACCCATTTCTCTGCCATTCATCACAAGTTTCACTTCAAGAGGGCGTGAGAGGGCATTGGCGCCGGTTGCTCCTGCTGCTCCTGCTGCTCCTGCTGGGTTAAGTGCTGCTACGTGGCTACTCTTACTGCCTGCAGCAGAAGAATTGACCGCTTCTATAATCTGCCTCACAGCGACGAGCTTTTCAGTATCGTCGACTGCGTTAACTGCAGAAACGATGGCTTCTAAAGCCGTCTTCATCTCTAACATCTTCGCAATATCCTTATCCAAGACGGAGGATAAGCTGTTAAAAAACTGAGTGAGTGGGACTAGGTTCGTCGTATCTATTCCGGCGATAGAGGCAGAGAATGATTCGAATGCGGTGCCAAGGGCAGCTAATGCTGCGGGTCCAGCGACTCCGAAAAGGAGAGCGAAGGAGGCGACAAACGCGCCGAGTCCTGCGGCGGCGAGACCTATTCCGGCGCCCAATGCAAGGGCGGCAATACCGAGAGCGACCATCGCGGCGATCGCCATCCAGCCGCCTACTGCCATCATGGCAGCAAAGCCGCCCATAGCTGGTATTAGAAAATACAGCCCCCATCCAAGTGCGATTAGGGCGACTCCTGCGGCGAGTAATTGAGCGGGCTCCAGGAGCGAGAAAGCTCCAACGAAAAGTGCCAAACCTGCGGCAGCTAGTCCGATGCCCGCTCCCATCATCAATATGGCGAAACCTAATCCAAGAAAACCCGGAGTAGCGGATCCGGCTGCTAAGCCGGCTGCCGGCAGGGATCCCGCCATGGCTGTTACGCCGGCGGCGGCAGCCACTCCTGCACTCATTATCCCAGTGGCAGCTGTGCCTATTAAGCTCCCAACTGCGACGAACGCTGTTCCAATGCCCCCCAAAATTGCGGGAATGCCAAAGAAGATAGTAATAGCGAACATAATACCTGGGATCAGTTTGCCGCCCGTGAAAGCGTTAACATCTTGGATTCCCTGTAAAAGCCATTTTAATCCTTTGATGACCGGCGTCATGCTCACTGCAAACGCCTTCATCAGTTGCACCATTTCATCTTTGAGTGAGTTATATTCCCTAGACTGATCAGCCAAAGCTGACAATTCTGACTGGCTCTTCGCGATGGCTGGAACAGTCTCGTCAAAGCCGTCCCTCATTACTAGTGCCAATTCTGAGACATCTTTTAATCCCATTGCTTCGGTTAGGGCTATCCTTTCATAGTAGCTCATATCGTCGAAACTAGCTCCGGCTTCATTGACCGCGTTACTTAAAAGCTTCATTCTTTCGGTAGGGTCCGTGGTCGAAACCATTTCCATAGAGTTCAGGAACGGTCCACCGAGGATTGCGTTTAATCTACCAACGGATTCTGCCGCTCCTTCAAATGTGTCAAACCTCTCTGTAATATTGAGTAATTGGTCGACTTCCATCGATGCATTCTTGGCGTTAACTGCTAATTTCTTAAATACTTCGGTCCCCTCTGCTCCAAACTTCGCCATTTGTGGTCGGGCGGCTGCGAATCCAGATGCCATCTTTTCGGGAGCCATGCCTATTTCTTGTGCCAAGACGAACATCTCCCGCTGTGTAGTGGCTGCTTCGCTGGCGGTCATACCCATGGCAGCGGTTAAAAAGTTCATGTTTTGTGCGGTTGTGCCGGCAGAAACTCCGAATGCCTCCAGAAGGGCTGTTGTTTGGGCCAGTTCTGTCTGCTGGGTCTTGGACATGTTGTTAAGTTGTCCCATCTCAGCCTGAAGGGCGGTATATGCTGAAGCGGCTTCTTTTAGACCAACACCGTGATGGAACATGCCTCGCTCCAGTTGGAGCATTTGGTCGCCGTACATTCGCATCGCGCCAGTGTCTCTGTTGAACGCGGCTGCGGCTTCGTCCTGTTCATATGCCAATGCTATGCTGGCTTCAGCGACTTTTGAAATAGACGAGTAGGCTATGTTAGCTGCGGTGAAGGTGCGCTGGAAAGAGAGGACCATCCCTTCCATAGCTTTGGGTTGACTCATTTTATACCAAGTAGATTGTTCCCACTTGTCGCTTACACCTGTCATAGCCCCGAAGATATCGTCCCAGGTCTTCGCCATGGCTTGTTGATTTTTTAGCTGCTTTAGTTGCTCGACGCCTTTGGCGCCCTGAGCTTCAAGCTCTTTTACTTGGATCTCATAGGAAAGCTCCTGCTGCTCTCTAATCGAAGTAGATACTCTGAGCCTTTCTTTGAGGACCTCTAAGGATTCAGTTGAGACCTCTAAGCCCTTTGTATTTTCATCCGCTTTGTCGTCTGCATCAGCCATTTAAAAAATTCCCGTTTATATTATTTAAAAGGCCACTTTAAGCCTGTAGTTCTCTCAAAACTCTTTATTGCATTATCTAGCGCGGATTTGGTTTTAAAACTATCGGGATGATCTAAGCCGTTTTTCTTAATTGCATCCATATATGATTTCTCATTTCCAATAGTTCGTGCAAAGGCTTCGACATCGCCTCTTCTTCCTGAGACATTATATGAATTACGCGAAAGGTGTCCTCCCGGCTGTCTTGTCAAAAATCCCACAAGGAGCTTTATCGCGCTTCCGAACATTGTGATGAAGCTTTCGTCTAATTGGTTTCTTCTTAGTTCTTCAAGATCGATTTCAATCTTTACAATTTTATCTTCATTTAACATATTTTCCAAAATACGCACTCCTTTACATTAAATAGTTTATAAATAAAATAAAAGCCGAAAACTCAGTGACGAGAATCGGCTTATCTCTTTTTGGAGGAAGACTCCTCCATCTGCTTCTTTTCTTCTTCGAATTGTTTAGTCAGTCTGTTCAAGAACCACCTGCGAATCTGGATAGGCAGACTGTAGGCTTCAAAAAATGACCATGCTCCATGGTATTTCAACAAGAAAATCTCTTCGTAAACACTCTCTATGTATTCATCACTTAGGCCAAAAGAATTCCGCATTAAGCGGAACCTCCATTTCATCTTCGTAAGAACAAGAAGAGCATTCAAATGCTTGCTTTAAACTAACATTTGGTACGCATTGAGCGTAGGTGTTCCTCAAGTATTGTGAATCTCTAGCAGGAAGATGCTCTACTAAAGACTCGATAGACGTTCTATCAGTCCTTCCGGATACTGAAACAATTATTGTTTTTAACATGTCGGTAAGTGATGAATTAACCGAATCTTTTCCTTTTTTGCCAATAGCTAGGCGTGTGAGGTAGCTCTCTGTCTTGCCGGTAAGCATGCGGAGTTCTACATCCACCTTAAGATTTGGCAACGTCAAGGCGAGGGTTCCGTTTTCGGTAATGGTCGCGCCTGAGCCTTCCGGTGGGGTCCCATCGCTCACTGACTTCTGGGACAAGTCAAAAGTAAACTTTTCGACTCCCATGCAATTTGGGCATGTGACCTGTGTGGCGTATTCTTCGCCATAGCCAGTAACTCGCGCTGCTATGAGAATTGCGTTTCTGTCTCCCACATATAGATCTTGGACCTTGATCCTCGGATCCTTAATAACGCTTTGCATAAATCTATCCAAGGCTACTCCCTTCTTCAGGAGGGACTTGGAAGCTAGGATATCCTCTTCCTTGGCGGTCATGTGTTTGATTTCAACATGCTCTTCTTTGTGAAGTGGGTGATCAGAGGGGTAATAAGCGCCCTTAGTCGGCAATTCCACAAAATCGGAGGGAGTTTCGAATATGAGTGGTCCATCTCCACCCACCGACGCTGCAGACGTAACAGGGTCGCTGCTCGCCGCTTCTTTCTTAAGACCTAAACGGTCTTTATTTCTAGACAATACACACCTCTCTCTTTATTAGTCTATTGATATTAGTTAGTCCCAGGCTTAAAAAATGCCTTCTTCCCGATGAGGCTCGTGCCATTCGGGGTTTCTACGGGAGCGTTGGAAGCATTCGCGGTCTCCAGCGTTGCCCAATCATAACGGATGGTTAACTTAACTTCTGTTAGGTCATCTGTATCGTAACTCAGATCACCGTACTCGATCTTTTGGAGCCATGCATTTTCCAGAGTCCACTTTTCCATGGGTGATCCAACAGAATCGATCTGCTTGATAATACACCCGCCCAAAGCCTTGACAGCAGCTTCTTTAGAAATAGTAGTTGTGTCGTTAACATTCTGGGGTGGAGCGTAGCCGGAAGCCTGTAGAATTGCTGCCGTGTTTGCGGCGGCGTCTGGCGAGACCGGGTCTACGAGAGTCACCGTTACGGTGTTCCATTCAGTGCTCCCTGGGTAGTAAAATGTGTGATTTAGAAACTTATGAGAAGCCTCCTTAACCTCGATTTGGGGCTTTGTAACCCCTTTAGCATACCAGGTGGCGCCGTTTTCCATGTTATTCAGTTGCACCAAAAATCTAAATGCTCTTTTCGGATCTTTATTCTGTGCGTCTGTCCAAAATGCCATTGTTTTAAAACTCCTTTATAGCCTTATATCTTTAATTAGTAGCCACTTTCCTTTTAGTCATCAAAAGATGCGCCTGATCTAGTAATTACGAAGTCGACTGCGATGAACTCGATCGAGCGTGCAGGCTTCAAAAAGATCTTTGCATACATAATATTTTGATCTACCAAATCTGGAGTGGTTGTGGTCTCGTCGAGAATGACCCGGAACTCTGTTAGCCCCAACTCAGACTGGATGCCGGCGAGGAATGGATTAACCTTGCTGGTGAATCTATCCCAAGTAACTGACACGTTCTGGTCGAAGAGCAGAGTAGATGCGATTCTAGAAACCTCTTTCTTTATGTAAATCATCAACCTTCTTACGTTGATTCTGTCCAACGCAGATCGGGTCACTTGGAGTGTCTTTTGTCCGAATACCACAATTCCTTCTGAGGGGAACGATGCAATCGGGTTGACGTTTGCTGTATATAGCGTGTCCCGGTCTTTAGAAGTTAGCTTGTAGGTGAGTCCAGTTACTGGAATTCCAGCAGAGCCCTCAGTGAGACCTCCGCGATTAAAGCCAGCGGGGGCGAACCAAAGTTTGGAGCGCGCTTCTGAGTTAGCTATAACTCCCAGTGCTATGACTGATGGGGGTGCCCACAACCTTCTTGAGTTGACGGTATCTCTAATTTGAACCCATGGATAATAAGTGCATGCGTATGAGGAATTCAATCCGCGTGCTCTTAGGGTACTCACGCAAGTGTCTGGTGTAGATATTCGTTCCTTAAACGCATTGGTTGTTTCAGTAAACGGAACATAAACATCTTGCAAATCCAGTACTGCCATTGCGTCGGCTCGATCTTCACAGACGTCTATCATTTGTTGTGTCAATTTTGCGTTTGTGAGACCTGGAACCGCTAGCATATTAAATTCTACTACCTCGGGGTCCGATACAGAGTTTAGAGCTTGCTGAATCGTGTTCACGGCGTAGTTGTTAAACTCCGTCGCTGAATCCGGCATGCCACTATTCCTGAAAGGTTCAATTTCTTTTATGTCTAGTCCGTCAAATCCGTTATATAGGGGAGCGGTGAAGTTGGTATACCCAGCTTCCAATATCTGCGAGTAATCGCCGCCGACTGCGGTAGCTGATGTTCCTGCGGCGCGTGATCCTGACTGCCAATAAGCTGTTGTTGCGCTTCCAGTCACCACATCGTCTAGTGAGAATCTCCAACTATAGTCGAGTGTTCCGGCTAGAGTGGTAGGGAAAGCCCTCAACAGGTCGCCCCAGCCTCTATCAAAGGTGATGCTATTGTTGCTGGACACGCGTGTTGCGCTTTGTCCGCCGAAGTAGGCGTCTTTGGGGTTACCCATGCCTCCGTCGGATGCCGATATGCGACATGTGACTTCTGGCCATGCCATGGAGCTTGTGTGTGATACATATCCAGTTGCATCGTAAGTCTGGGTAGATAATGTCATCGTGTGGGCGCCCAAGGAAGAGGACACCACAATATTAGATTTTCCACCAGCGACCGTAGCAGCTGTTCCTGGCCAACCGTCAGAGGAGCCTGATCCAACCATCGTCACGGTTGCGGGGATCTCTGGACCGTCTACGCCGAATGGCAGGTAGGCAGGATCGGTTAATCCTCCGTCAACGTCTTCAGAAATCTCAACTCTAATATATTTTGAGTTATTGTCATACTGACCGTACTCTCTTAGACGAGACTGTGCTGAATCATATTCAATATATTTGTCTCCGACTTTGATTCCAATATAATTGTCCGAAGCCGGGTTCAGGTTCAGATTGGAAAATCTCTCCACAAGTCGGACCACATTGTCTGAATCTGAAGCTCTTCGCACTACGAGGTCAAAGGATCCGTATGGATCGTCAAGATTCGTAGAGGCTTTAAGATTTTCTATCGATATTTTTAATGTCTTCTGAGCATTTTCTCCTGCGTCACGTCCGATAATTCGGAAAAGGCGCTGCATATTCGAGATTAGATAAGCGCTCGAATCAGTTGTAGTATCTTGCGCGAAGAACCAGCCAGTCTGGGCGGACTGATAATTTTGTTTCATTTCGCCCCTGCTTGGCTCTCCGTCTGCCTCACCAAGAGCCACGATCATGGCATTGGCGGTAGACAAAACGAGTGCGCCGTTATCTACTTGCTTTTGAATATTATCTTCGAAGGTCTCTCCAAGCCAGTAATACTGCTCTCCGTTTTTCAATCCAGAGGTATCTACTACGGCTGAGTTAACGAGCTGAGGATTGGTATTGAAGACTTCTCTAACAAATTTCCTAGAGCTATCGCTAAAATTAAATGCTGTTTTGTGGACGATGGTGCTAGAGGTGCCTGATTTGATCTGGGCGACAAGTTCGCCGTTAGCATCTGTTTGGAACAGTCCATAGGTGCCAGTAGCCAGAGTTGCTGTGTTGGCTTTGGTGCCGCTTAGTTCTATCGTACCATTTTCCATATACCAGATTGCGGCAAGATGACCTGCGACGGCGGATCCTGTGAGTATACCGGATGCGGTTGGCATCAGGACGAGACCATATGCCCCTCCGTTTTTACCAGTGACCGTTCCAGTGTTATCCCAACCGGCTTCGCCACCAGTAGTCTTAAGTTCATTTTCTTTTCCCAGAAGCCTGACAAACGTGACTGGTCCTACGCCTGCTCTCAAATAAGCTTGGGCGGCATAAATTCCGTAAGTAGGACCTTGTTGGTTGCCGTCTCTCCATACATCTCCGCCGCGTGATCCGGCTATAGGATTTCCAAAAGTTTCTACAAACTCAGAAAAAGACTGAACCGATACGGGCTTGAGGGCTGGACCAAATTGGGATCGTCCTACAACAAGGGGTCCAACAGTAGGTTGTACTCTAGGTAACTGTGAATTGTCCACTTCACTCAAGAACACACCGGGCGACACAAATTTAAATTTTTTCACTGACATTTAAAGATTTCTCCTCAAGTTTAAATTATCATTACATTTCACTTTATAAATAGTTCGATGAAAATCCAAAACCAATATTTATTTTATGCTATTTATTCTTTCTTAACAATTTACCGGGCTTTCCTCCGCCCCCATCTGGTAATCGCACTTCGTATTGGTCCATTTCTTCCTCTGGAACGTTGAAAAGCCTCTTTATCCTTTTACTCTCTTTTTCCAAATCACTGTCAAGCTCGGTCAAACGTCTCACTAGGATTATCTCACTTATTTTATAAGAAAATAGATTTTCCTTAATCTGGGACAGAACGTTATTTCTCTCATGCACCACTTGGGACAGCGGTGATATCTCCTGGTGGTGTATATCTGCCTCGTTCGGTGGAGGCTCTGGTGGTGGTGGAGCGGATGGAAGCTCTTGTTCCGGCGGGGATTCCACTGGTGGGGTCTTTTTTGAAAATATAGATAATATTCCTTTCCAGGGCATTGTGGCATTTCTCTCTAATTTCTATGTTTATAAATAGTATAAAAAAAAGTGCCCTCCCACAAAAAGTGGGAGGGCGTGATATTAAAGCAACAACGTGCTCTTATATCAAATAAGATTATACAAGAGGCACTGCACTGGTGGTTACGGAAACCGCCTTGCGCATACGAGCCTCGATTCGAGTTCCAACAGGAACCGTTACGAGTGCTTTGAATTTATGTTCACCTGAATCTACCACAATACTATAGTCCTCACCAGAGGTCTGTAGAATTCCGTTGTAGTAGAGATCAACTAATTCATATTGCTCACTAAAACCGAAGGCGGTCATGTCGTTAACAGCTATTTCAGTCGAAACAACCATGCTAAACGATCTCCATCGGGCTTCTAGGGCTCCTAAATCTGTTATCGCAGTTGCGACTCTAGAGATAAGGTAGCCATGCATGACTGCTCGCTGATTACGAGCAGAGCTTGAAAGCGCAGTGTCAGCAGCAATGTAAGCATTGGTGACAACAGTGTCAGCAGCGCCAAAGGCAGTGGTGACAACAGCGTCGGCAGCAATGTAGTTAGCCGCGATAAGGTTGCGAGCAACCAAAGCAGAGCTTGATAGTGACGTAATGCTTGCAGCGTTTGTTGCGCCTGTGGCAGTGAGAACCTGCTCAGCCTTCAAAGCACGAGCCGTTTCGGCGGCTATCGCACTAGCGTTAGCAACTTCGGCAGCACGAGCGGTGACAGCCTCAGCAGAGACGCTTGCAGTGATGACATTGCGAGCAACCAAAGCAGAGCTTGACAGAGAGGTCAACTGTGTGTTATGCTGACTATCGATAAGAGTCTTTTGAGCAGCTAGCTGTGTCGCATGAGCGGCGTCGATAAGAGTCTTCTGAGCGTTACGAGCAGCCAAGGCAGAGCTTGAAAGCGACGTAATGCTTGTAGCGTTTGCAACTTCGGCAGCACGAGCGGTGACAGCTTCAGCACTAATCGCGTTAGCGTTAGCAACTTCGGCAGCACGAGCGGTGACAGCTTCAGCAGAGACACTTGCAGTGATGACATTGCGAGCAGTCAAGGCAGAGCTTGATAGCGACGTAATGCTTGCAGCGTTTGTTTGCTCAGCCTTCACAGCACGAGCCGCTTCGCCGGCTATCGCAGCAGCGTTTGCAGCTTCAGCAGCACGAGCGGTGACAGCTTCAGCGGACACACTTGCAGTGATGACATTGCGAGCGATCAAAGCAGAGCTTGAAAGCGCGGTGTCAGCATTACCAAAGGCAGTGGTGACAACAGCGTCGGCAGCTATGTAGGCGGTCGAAGCAGCAGTACGAGCAGCGGCAGCAGAGCTTGACAAAGCAGTAATACTGTTAGTCACTGATGTGGCGAAGTTTGCGTCGTCGTTCACCGCAGCAGCCAACTCATTGAGTGTATTTAAAACACCAGGAGCCGAATCGATAAGATTAGCGACAGACGTATCAGTATACGCTCGGTCAGCAGTAGACAAAGCAGCACGAGCAGCTAAAGCAGAGCTTGAAAGCGACGTAATGCTTGCAGCGTTTGTTGCGCCTGTGGCAGTGAGAACTTGCTCAGCCTTCACAGCACGAGCCGCTTCGCCGGCTATCGCAGCAGCGTTTACAGCTTCAGCAGCACGAGCGGTGACAGCCTCAGCAGAGACACTTGCAGTGATGACATTGCGAGCAACCAAAGCAGAGCTTGATAGCGCAGATTCAGCAGCAGTTGCACGAGCAACTTCAACATCGTGATGAGCTTTGTTGACAACTGTGCCAGTTGCAGCGCTAGCATAATCTCCAGTAGCTAAATCAAGTTTCATGTACTTCAGAGGAAGTGCGCCAAACTCAACTTCACCATACCCAGAGACGCCTGCTTCCGCAAGAACCAAGTCTTTGGTGGCAAATTCATTACCAGCATAGCCAAGTTTCAGGTTAACCTGCTTCATAACATCTAAACGAGTACGAGCGTCTGCAGTAACAATCGGCGTAACAGTCATTGTGGTAGAGGCAGAGCCCGTAGCAGCTGAAGGATCTGTTGCAACCACCGTGAGGGTATAACTACCCGGAGTAGTGGCTACAAAAGTTGTGTCTTCTGCGGTTGGAGTGCCAAAGGTAACTGAAGAGGAAGGGCTAGCAGACCACTGGTAGGTCAATGAATCGCCATCAGCATCCGTAGATGTTGACGTCAAGCTAAATGCGTGAGTCGCCACAACCGTTTGGTTCAAAGAACCAGCATCGATTGCTGTTACCGGCGCAGAGTTGCCTGCACACTGGTTGGGGTTCGCACGAGTTCCACTACCATATCCGCCACCGTATTGGGTGTTGGATGGGTCGAGATCTCCCAAATCAACCTCGCATGCTTCTGTAGCTACAGAGGCTCCGAGTACTGGGTCTGGTCCTGAACCTGCCGAAAGCGGCCATGCTAAGCCAGTGAATCCGGCGGAAAGAGCGCCCTCAGTGGCTCTTATACCACTTGAAATCACATGGATTTGTCCAGTATTGCTTTCGTATTTATAGTCCTCTGATCCATCGACGCGAGAGTCTAAAATCAGAATATCACCAGTGGTATACGTGAAGTATAATCTAGCCGCGTGTGTGTCAAGATGTGGGTCTTCACCCCAGCCGGCATCGCTATCAAGGTGTCTGTTGACAATAGGAAGCAACCTTTTGGTCATAGAACCGCTAGGAGCCGTTATTTTGAAAGAAGCATCTAGTGTGTCAGCTTCTGTGGCTTGATCTGCATACAACTGCAGGGGTCCGTACCAACTATTTGAGGCTCTGGAAAACGAAAGGTAATACGCTTCTCCACTGGTCAAAAGATCAGGGTCGATATTCCAAGAAAATGGTACCCCTGGTACCAAGGTCGGGTTGGAATAGCCGCCGTCGGAATATGTCTCAACGACAGAATCATCG
>Ga0208299_1000609_pt1 | contig 31944 bp, 47 predicted proteins | sample 15_taG_FD_184089 | JGI IMG/M metagenome (GOLD analysis project Ga0208299, IMG submission 184089) | Marine viral communities from the Subarctic Pacific Ocean - 15_ETSP_OMZ_AT15312 metaG (SPAdes) (version 2) | ecosystem: Environmental > Aquatic > Marine > Oceanic | place: Pacific Ocean | collected...
GGACCAGTCCCCGACCTGACCGTCATCAGTCGAAGTAAACGTGACCGTGGCCGTGTCCGACGCAAGCGTCGTCGTGCCGAGGCCGACCCATGCCTCACCGTCAGTGAGAACACCGTCAACGATGTATGCGGGATCAGCCATTATGCAGCCACCTCGTATCGGATAATGACAATGCCCGCAGAACCACTCCCAGCGTCAGCCACACCGCCGCCACCAGGGTTACCGCCGCCGCCCGAACCCGTGTTGACAACACCCCCCGACGGGGGTGTTGCGTATGTCGCTGAACCAGCACCGCCGATGGACGACCCACCGCTAGTGGCACTTCCCGTTGATTTGCTACCGCCCCCACCGCCGCCCGCATAGTTCGGGGTGGTAGCCGTTATCCCGTAGCCCGTTGCGCCCGCGCCACCGTCGCCACCTGAGGAACCTGTCGCAGCCGTACCGACCGCACCTTTCCCGCCGCCACCGCCGCCTGACTGATTGCTGTCGCCCTGTCCACCATCTTCGCCTTGACCTGTTGTGCCAGCGCCGACGTTTTGGGGTGATCCGATGTAACGACCAGCCCCGCCACCAGAGCCACCGCCACCGCCAGCGTTATTGAGAGTGCTGCCGTAACCCCCCGCTACCGATGCTGTAACCCCCAACGCGGAACTGTTGCTACCCGCGACTCCGTTACTTCCCGAAGCCAGCCCGCCGTCGCCGCCAGCACCGACAACAATCGTGTACGGGCTGGAAGCCGCATCGACGGTAACGCCTGTGCCTGTGGTCATGCCGCCAGCGCCACCACCACCGCCACCGTTGCCACCGCCACCGCCGCCGCCTGCGACAATCAGATAATCCACATCAGCCTCACCGTCAGACACAACAAACTTGCCTGAACCACGGAACGTATGAACCCTGTATGTCGTACCAGAATCGACGTACTGCGTGATGATCCCACCAAACGCCGTCATGGCAGCAGCGCCGCCACCGGCTGCCCCCATTAGGGCCGTCTTAAACGCACCAAGAGGCATTACGCCATCGCCGCCCCGGCCAAGAAGCCATGCCATACGGGTGCAGCCCCACCGTTGAACGTAGTGAAAGTAAGAATATCAATACCGGATGTAGCGGTAGTCGTGAGTGTCGGAGCCGTGCCACCGGCCCACTTGACACCAGTAAACGTGCCGGTGCGGGAGCCTGTGCCGTCCTGGGTCAGGATGAGCGTGAAGGAACTACCGGCCTGAAGAGTCGAACCGCTGGGCATGGTGAACGTACAGTTGCCGTTCATTGTCCATGTCTGGACGTTGCCGTTCGTCAGGGCCAGAGTCTGGGACGTACCACTGTTACCACCGGCATACACCGTTTCGGCGTAGTCCTTCATCACCGGAGCGCTGATGATCTGATCGGCGGCAACAATCGTTCCGCTAAGAGTGCCACCAGCCTTAGGCAACGCCGCATTGGCAGTAGTTGTTGTGGATGTCAAGATTGCATCTCTAGTTGCAATGTCCACGCCATCAAAAGTGGAGTTAGTTGTGATCGCCCCCGTCATAGCACCACCAGTAAGTGGCAATGCGGTACTAGTCAGAGCGACTGTCCCAGTGGCATCTGGGAGTGTGATTGTCCGATCTGCGGTGGGATCGGTCGCCAGGAGAACAGTCTCGTAATCGTTTGCAGTAGCGCCCTCAAACTGGACCCTGTCCTTGATTAGCACACTGGCTGAATCGACAGTCACCGTGGTACCCGAAACTGTCAGGTCACCAGTGATACGCGCCGAACCTGTTACGTCCAAAGCGACCGTGGGTGAGGTCTGGTTGATCCCGACCCTGTTGTTCCCAGAGTCAACCTTTAAAACATCGGGAGCAAGAGAAGAACCATAGGCAATCCACTTCTCACTATCCCACTGCCACTGCTTACCACTTACAGTGTGGATGTCGCCCGTAGTTGGACTGTTTGGAAAATCAATAGCCATTATTCGGTCTCCTCTTTACGATACTGCATCAACTTGGCGCAGTAGGCCATACGATTAGCGATACACGGTCTGCCGTAGACGGTAAATCTCGTAGGGACTGTCGGTAGGTTGTCCATTCCGTTTTCTCTTCATCAGATAACGGTGCGTCTTCCAACTGCGTCCAATCGGAACCTGCCAAAAGCCCGTTCCGTTCTGGACGAATGAAATGATCAAAGTCAAGGTCTGCGGACTCGGCAAACGCCGCCATCTGGGCGATCTCCTCTTCCGTCATGGGCATCGTGACCCCGTCAACCATCTTCATTGGTGCGTCTGCCATGATTCTCCTATGAGTCAGCGGTGTAGCCGTAGATGTCTAGTTTACTACCAGCGACAAAGTTGTTAGAAGCACCGCATTTGACTTCTATCCCCGTTATCGACCCTGTTCCGGTATGTGCCGCGTACTGTTTGGCATAGGCCGTGTAACCGCTGCTTGTGCTGTTGTTCGCCGCGTAGCCCGTTGACTCCCATACATGACGGTAAGTGGCATCGTTTGCTTTTGGGATGCGAATATCTACATTCCCGAAAAAGTTTGCTGTGGCTGATGCCCCTGTAATCGGCATCCATCCGCCGCACTGTGCTGCGCCTGTCGTGGTTGACCAACTCCTGGTAGTGGATGTGCTGTATACCGCGGCACTGTGGTACCCGGAAGTAACTTTGGTAGCGGGATCTCCCGTGTAAACATAGAAATACAGATTGTCGTAGTATGCACTAACATCAGATCTCGCATACAGCCGTATCCACAATTGTGAGTAGTTGGGGAAAACCTCCGGGTTGGTACGGATGATTGAAGTTGTGGTAGTCCCCGACACTGTATCTCTGGCGATGAGTTTCCATCCTCGGCTTTTCATCACTCCCACCCATAAACAGTAAATTGGGTATCTTTATTCCAATAGGCATAGGTGCTTCCCGTGTACGGATAGAGGGCTATGCTCGCTATGTTTCCAAAGGATGCTCCCTTGAACCAACCGGCGGAAGTATTGCTGGGGGCGGCGTAGCCGCCATAGTAATCTGATTGACTTGCAGTGCCCTTTACGAACCACTGTTTAGATGTGCCGTCTTCACTTGTGTTGCAGAATTCTATTACGGTGCTGGTTCGGTCCTTGCCGTCAGAAGAGTAATACCATGCCGCAGGAACAATATAAAGAACGGCGCTTTGTCCCATTTCCACATAGGCATCCTGCGTACCACCAGTACCCCATGCACGATTTACCATTCCCCCGTGACCGTTGCTAGTGGTGTCAGTATTGATAAACATTACAATGGACGCATAATAGGCTCCGGTAGAAGTAGAAGCACCAGTGCCAGCGTTATCTACACCACCAGTTATATGAATTGATGCATGTCTATGATTTCCAAATATCTCTGGGTCGCTTCCTCCGAGAGAGACCCCTTGGGTTGTGTAATTGGAAATATTGTAATAAAAAGAATAGGGGTTTGGTTTTTCCTGTGCGGCGACAGCATGCATGCTGGAGATTCCAACCATGTCACCAGCCTCCCGTCAAATCAAAGTACGACCCAGCCGCAAAATTATAACTACTAAAACTTATTGTGAATTCGGTAAGTGCAGAAGTGTCTCTAACCATTACAGAACCTATACTGTGCCAAACGTAATACGAGGTGGCTGCGGTTGTAGACGAACATCCGACTTCATGTGACGCCCGCTTGTATGCGTTCGTATTGTTAATATCTCCAATGTTCAAATGTATGAATGCAAATTCGTTCGCCCAAGCCCCCTGATTTCCCGGTAGGTAAGCCATGTACCCGCCCGGTGGGGCCGCGCGGGCTTCGCTGTAATACCCGTACTTTGAATCACTCGTAGCACCTTTGCGTATATGCCACACTTCGTCGTGATTTGTTGTAGATCCATTCAATTGCAAGAATGAAGGTTCGGCGGTACTTGTAGAGGTTTGGGCGTATTTTCCCACGAGGATCAAATTGTTGAAATTTGACCAAGCCTCGTCTGAACCCGCAGAAGTGAACGTAACGCTGCTCACCCCGGAAGGAGACTGGGACTGTAGGTGCCTATAGCCCTCCGTGCTAGTTTGGCGGGTCACGGACTAAGCCTGAAGGTTGCCCACAAGCAACCAAGTATCAGTGGCAGTTTTGATAAGGGAGGCGAGACAGTACTGATCCGAAAGAGATTTCATGCTGTCGCCAGAATTGATTGTCACGCCTGAACCCTCCGCAAGGGTCAATCTTCCGGCACCCACCTGAGTAACCAATATTTGTGTGCCCACCGTATAGGCAACAGACGAATTCGGAGGAACCGTCAACGTCTGGGCTGACGCATTGGACGAGGTAACCAACTTCCCCGCATCACCCAGCACGAACGTGTAGGTCGTACCCGTCTGGGCATTGATCTGGAGCGGGGCCACCAGGCCGCCTGAAACCGTCAGAGAGGTCAGCGTTCCAACTGAGGTGATGGCTGTCTGGGCGGCTCCAGTCACGGTAGCAGCAGTACCAGAAGCGTCACCGGTCACGTTCCCGGTCAGAGGACCAGCAAACCCAGTAGCCGTCAACACCCCAGTGCCAGCGTTATAGGTGATCCCCGCATCCGACTTCGGAGCAAGAGTCCCCGTGGCATCTTCATGCAGAAGCACAGAACAGGAAGTATCTGTAGTGTCAGCGACAGAAGGAGAACCACCACCACCAGTAGCATCAGCCCATGAGGGGACGCCCGATGCAAGAGTTAGAACCTGATCGTCTGTTCCTTTAGCAAGCCTTGCGAGAGTGTCGGCCCCCGAACCATAGATAACATCACCAGCGACGATGTCGTCCATGTCCAGTGACTGCATCGTAACGTTCCCAGTGAATGTCGGGTCAGCCAGAGGGGCGTAAGACGACAAATCGGAAGTAAAGGCCACAGTCCCACTGGCATTCGGGAGTGTGATTGTGCGATCCGCTGTCGGGTCCGTAGCCGTAAGGGTGGTTTCAAAAGCGTCGTCGGTAGCACCCTCAAAGACGACAGTCGCTCCCACCGTGGAACTAGACGTAGTTCCGGTGGACTTCCACTTCTCGCCGTCCCACTGCCAAGCGCGGTCGGCCTGCTGGAAGGTCTCTCCCGTGGTCGGACTGTTCGGAAAGTTGATAGCCATTACGCAGAACCTCCGTCAAGAGCGAACATGCCACCAAAGTTAGTGCTTGATACGCCACCATCAATGTTCACGTTGACTCCACTTACCGAATGGCCCAGTTCAACCCACTGTGATGAACTTCCGTCGGCGTAGTAGATGTACGCCCCACCGCTATCTGACTCAAACCAGATGTCACCAGCGGTGGGAGAGTCCGGAACCGTATCTCCGACATTGAACGATTGACCGTCGGATGCGTGCCCAATCTCCACCCACGCACTGTCGTAGCGGATGAACGTCTTGCCCGTGTCGGACTCATACCAGATGTCACCAGCGTTACCCGTTGATGGGGCTGTGTCGCCAACCTGAAAAGACTGACCATCAGATGCATGGCCGATCTCAGCCCAAGTACTGTCGTAGTAGATGAACGCCTTGCCAGTGTCGGACTCATACCAGAGATCCCCAAGACTGGGATTTGACGGGACAGCATCAGCAGCGGTGAACTTGGCTGTATTGGCACTACGCGCCCAGTAGGTGCCGTTGTACGTCCATGTGGTGGTCCCGACGGTGTGGGAGTCATTAGCGGATGGGGAGGCGGGGAAATCAATAGCCATTAGATGCCACCGCAATCAAACGCGGGAGTTCCTCCGTAAACGCTGGCGGGTCCGCCACCGTCCGCCTGAATGTAGAACTCGTGTGAGGAGTCGACAGACTGGCCAAGTTCAACCCACTGGGAGGTGTTCGCATCTGTGTAATACACGAGAGTGTTCCCGGTGTCTGATTCGAACCAGAGGTTTCCCGCCTCAGGGTTAGCGGGGGCAGTATCGGAAACAGTGAGGCTCGCTCCACCGCCAGACACCTCCTGCCATGAACCGCTAGACCGGAAATAGAAAGTGTCATTCGTAGTATCGACAGCGATAGCACCGTTGGCCAGGGCTGCAGATGGGGCACCATCGGTAGCCAGCGTGACGACACCGCTAGCCGCTTCGAGGGTGTCGTCAGTCTTGAGAGTGTTTGCAGCGGACCTATATAGAGTTACATCACCAGTAGCGGAACCAGACCCCCAGGTGATCTTCCCGCCCGCGTCAACCGCTACACGGGCGTTTGAGTCGTCTGTAACAAATACGTCGAGGGCCGTTGAGGCGGCGGACGAGAACTTCTGTGCGCTAATGCGCTCTACAAACTTTGGCATAGCCTCAACTACCCCTCCTCAGCCTCCCCCCGCAAGGGTCAGCCGAAGATGTTGTTATTAACCGATTACTACGACTCTATAAGCGTTCGTTGCCGGAGCCGAAGCAAAGTCCAGGGTCACAGCGTTAACGCTTGTGCGGTCTACATCACAGATGACTGTTTCCTTGGAAGAAGCGTCGTACACCTCAACTACCACGTCGTCCGTGTTGAGACTGTGTGTCACGGCGATCGAAGTGGCTGAACCGTCACCAATCGTTGAAGACACCTTCGTGGTGGCTCCAAGGTTGGAGCGGGCAGTGGCTGCGGTCGAAGCGCCGGTACCACCGTGGGCGACACCAATGTCGGTGGCCTCCCAGGTGCCAGTGCCAATTGTGCCGAGAGAAGTCAGCGACGAGCCCGTGACACCAGAACCGAGCGTTGTGGCGTTCAAAACCGATGTGCCGTTGATGTAGAACGCCTTGCCGGAAGCCAGTTCCATATGCTCCGACGAAGTCCACGCATCAGTGGAGTTGACCCAGTTCATCGTCTTGTCGGTCGTGCCCTTGAGGGTGATACCACCACCGTCGGCAGTGGCGTCCGAGGGAGAGGCGACAGAGCCGAGTTCGAGGTTCTTGTCATCGACAGTGATCGTTGTCGAATCGATCGTTGTGGTCGTACCAGAAACCGTCAGGTCTCCTGAAACGGTGAGGTTGTTGCCGATGGTGACATCGCTCGGCAAGCCGATTGTGACCGCCCCCGTGGAGGCGGAAACGTCAACCTCGTTGGAGGTTCCGGCGACAGAAGTGACGCCGTCGTTGACGAAGTCGAGTGTGCCGTCAGCGTCCTGATAGGTGACCGTTATACCGGTTTCGGTATTGCCAGTAACCATTCCCCCAGCGACATCCTGCACGGCCTCGGTGAAGTCGGAGATCCCGCTGGAAGGGACTGAAATCGCTACGTCCGCCGCAGCGGTCAGACGACCGTAGGTGTCGACCGTGTAGGTCGGGACCTGGGTGGCGCTGCCATACGAGGCTGCCGAAACGCCGCTGGTGGTCAAAGCGAGGTCGATCGCCCCGTCGCCCGCATCGTCGTAAGAGGCGGAAATCCCGGTGTGGGAGCCGTTCGTAGCGACCTGAGCCCCAGCGGTGTCCTGCACAGCCTCGGTAAAGTCACTAACCGACGACGAGGTAACCGAGACTGTCGTGTTCGCCGCAGCGGTCAGACGACCCTGAGCATCGACCGTGTAGGTCGGGATCTGGGTGGCGGAACCATACGAACCTGCGGATACGGCCGTATCCGCCAACGCAATTGAGACCGTTCCTGTTGTCCCACCGCCCGAAAGTCCCGTTGACGCAGTCACCCCCTGGAGATCGCCACTGGCGTCAATCCAAGACGAGCCATTGTAAAAGAACATGGCGTTGCTGGCCGTGTTGTAATAAATCTGCCCAGTTACGGGACCCGCCGGGGCAGACGCGAGGTTTTCTACCCGAGCCTTAACCAACTGGTTCTGGTTCAGGTCGAGGTTGACCAGATACTTAGCCATATTTTACATCTCCTGGGAGGGTTGTCCTACTAAGAAAGATACGCCTTCCCGCCGAAGGATTGTGCGAAGGTCACCGTAAGGGCGTTGTCGCTGGTGTAATCAATGTCCCCGTAGCACAATGTGTCCGACGTATCCACGACAGCCACATTCGGCCGGAACGCCAAATTGTGCGTAATCGACCATGTTGTGGCCGGAGTTTGCTGCGTATGTGTGTACTTCGACTTCGAACGGACCTCTACAATCGCCGCCTGGACATCTGTAGATGCCAATTCTGAAGTTGCCGCGAAGGCCAACTCCGACGCCGTGTACCCTTCGGGTGTCCAACCGCTCGTCAACGTGTTCACATAGGCTTGCGTCGCATACGAGTACGACGTAATCGGTGTGACCGCCGGGGTAATGTCAGCCAAATCCAAAGTCCCGCCGGGAGACGAAGCCGGAACTTCAATGTTGTATTTGTTTTGCCCCGCCCCTGTGACGTTCTCGGTTACCTCATAAGTAACACCGGTCGGCTGAGTCGTTGAATCATCCGTTGCGGTCAGGGCGACGCTGAGAACCCCGCTGCCGTTTAGCGTGCCAGTAACCAGCGTCGGCGACACTGTCTGGTTGCTCGCCGAATCGGTCATCGTCGCTGATGCGACGAACGTGATGTTTCCTGAAGCAGCGGACCCGCCTGCGGTTAGAAAGGTCCCAGTTACGGTGATCGTTGTAAAAGCCATCAGTTCCCCTGCGTTACGTCAACCACAAGCGTGTGCTGACAAGTGTTTTCTTCCAGGTTGGCGAACCGTTGAACATCGGTAACTCGACAACCAAAAATCTTTTTATCCGCCCCCGTCAAGGCAGCGCTATCCACAGCACTCAGGACGCTGTCAACCAAAGTGACATCTTCAGCGTCTAAGAGTTGCCACAAATAGACATGAACCAGCCTGGTTCGCGCTGACACCGCCCCATCCCCGACAAACGCCGGGACCCGGGCCAGGTCGTCGCTGAACGTGACAAACGGGGTGTCTGTGGCATCAGGGGCGGCATCCCTGTACACCTTTGTTGTAATATTTGTAATATTCGCATCCACGATCGCTGTGCGGAGTGCTGAAGCGACGCTAGCCATAACTATGGCCTAATCGCTGCTTGTTGACCAATGATCGTCACTGGCAAGGGGCTGGATGCCGCATATCGCTTAGCCGCAGCCCTTTCAGCCTCGCCGAACATCAACGCTGTCGGGTGAATAATTGCGCTTGAGAGAAGATACATGTCGCGGGCGGCAGTGGTCCACGCCGGACGGACAGGTAGCCCCCCATAGCCGAACTCCTGCTCGGGGGCGTATGCGCTCGTCGAGAACACTTGAACAATCGTTTGGGTGCCACCTTTGGCGAATTGCCCCGTTTGAAGATTCCTCGCAGCGGACCTGCCGAACGTAAACCCGACGCTGTCCTGCAGATCCCCGGCCTGCTTCGCCGGGGGTGTCCCAGGGGCGGACGAAATAACGACCCTCCCCAACTTCTTGTGGAAGTACGGTCGCCCGCCGCCGCCTGGCGTGCCGTACATGTCTCTAATCGCCTTCGAATACTTCGCGCCTACCGTTCCGCCAGCAGCCTTCAAGCCGTGGCGCGCTCCAGCGTTGAAAACGCGCATGGCGTTAGCAAGGATTAGTGTCGACATATCCGGGACTGGTTTCGGCATCAGGATCGTTGCCCCCGTAAGAAAATGCGGAGGTGTGAATGTGTGTACTGAATGGCATCAATGTCATAGGTGCCGTTCAGGAATGAGTCTTGATTAGCGACGACTATTTGGTCGGCGTCGGTAACCGCTGTTCCCAGGGGCAACCATGCGATCACCGTGGACTGGTAAGACGCCTGCCCAGCGTCATCAATAGCGGTCGAGTCGCGGGCGGTGACTCGGCCCACCACAGACGAATCTGTGTTGGTGTAAGTCATTTGCCCTTCAACGTCAACCGTTCCGGATCGGCTCCGCACTGTCAACGACTGGCCTCCGCCACGCATTAGAACACACCTTTACGTCTGTATCGCCTAACCCACCGAAGATCAGAATCAGTGAACCCGCCCAACCCGTTATTGGCGAACGTGAAGGTGGCTCCTTCGACAGCGAGTTTCTCCAATCCCTGTGCGTCAGCAAGCACGGTAGACATTTCGCGGGCCGAGACCCGCAGCATCATTGCCTCCAACTGCTGCTGGTCCTGTACAGACATGCCCGCCGTGTACGTCACGATAGCGCTATTGCCTTGAGTCAGATTCCGGACCCTGTCAAGTCCCCATGAATAGATATCGAAATCAGAAACCGTTTGGGCAACCTCGGAACCCAGGGTTCCGATACTTACCGCGGTCACGGACAGGACTGGGTATTCCTTCAAAAAGATCTGCCTCTGCCCGATTTGAAGCAAATGCGCTTCAGCGGTTACCGAGGTCCCAGACAGAGAACGGCCCAAGATTTGAGAAAGTTCCCGTTCCAAGGCGCCGATCATCGAGTTTGCAGCAGCCTGTTCCCCCGACGTGAACGTTTTGTTCATGTAGGTCCCAAGATCGAGGTAAGTGATGATCGCCATGCGCCTAGCCTATGCGTTTATGGCCTTGCCTTCGGTTAGGCTTCGCCTGCCTCCAGCATGCGCTTCGCGCGCAAAATAAGCAAACGCTCCCTGGTGCTCTTCCCGCCCCATATGCCATAGCGCTCGTTATTGCCGAGTGCATACTCTAAGCATTTGTCTAGCACCGGGCAGTTTGAGCAGGTCGCCTTGGCGGCCCAGAGGGCTTCCGTGTCCCCTGGGGAAGGGTAAAAGATCGCTGGGTCTTCCACGAACCTGCACGCTGATTCTGCCTGCCAACCTGGCCGCTCGATAGCGAGGATGCCCTCGGGGTTGTCCCACCCCGAGGATTCGGCTCGCTGTGGTGGGACACTTCCGTCTCGGGGCATTTACATAGCATGTCATGTAATAACGCCCAGATGACGGTTATGTTACGCCGGATGCAGGGTCATGTACTCTTGTGCAGTGTGGGCCCCCAGCAGCCTTTAGACGAGTTCCAATGTCTCGACCCGCCGCCTTTGTAATACAGCCAAGCGGCGACACCGACGTTCCCCCTGGAGTCCATGATGTGCCACCCAGAAAATCCGGCCCGTTCCGAACGCTCCTCCCAGAACTTGGGGAGATGCTGGAAGTACCCACTCGCCCCGCTGCTCTTATGAACAGCGTCGCTCCAACGGCTTGTTGGCTGCCCGGACGACTCACAGAACGCCACCCGTAACGCCCAATCCCTGTCCTTCGGAAGGAAATACTCTCTGACAAGCCGTCCAAGGGTGGGCATTGAATGGATGTTTTCGCACGAACCAACTGACGGGCACTCGCCCGTATTGGCATCGGCCCATCGGTCGAAATCGGTTTCAACCCATGTAACCGTGACGGGGACTCGAATCGTGGTTGTGGTAGTGGTCCGTGGCGGCCACGTTGGGTGGGATGGCCTTGGAGGGACCTTGAGGGGCTGCGCTACCAGGTGGACGGTGGTTACGCTACCGCCTGCCGGGGCGCTGAGCGCCCTCCTGCTGGCTCCTGGGTCAGCGCTGGCCTGCTGACCCTCTGGGGCCCCTGCAGCGTCCCAGAGGGTCAGACCCGCCGTTAGGCAGACTAGAACAGCACCAAATCGAGCAAGCCATTTAGTCGTAGTCACGGATCCCACATTCTGTTTTTTGTCAGGCCGAGATCGGTCGCTTCAGCGGGGTGCAGGTGCTTCCAGTCGTGGTGTGCTCGACAAAGCACCTGACAGTTGTCGGGGTCGAGCCAGTCGCCGCCGCGCCCCCTGCCGACGATCTCGTCAACATCCAGGGGGCCCCAGCAGTCTATATCAGGTACAAGGTGCATTGCTACACATTTGTACTGGTCTCGTTCCAAGACCTCTTTTCTGACCCTGGAGCGGATATTCAACTCCGCTCTCCGCTTGGCACTCATGGGGTTAAGCCTGCCCGACCTCCGCATCGGACCCGAGCGCTTCACTGATAAACTCCGGGAATGACAACATTGCTCATGCTCATCTCCTTCGTAGCCGGATTTGCGTTCTGCGTATTATTCGCTTTGGCCAGCGCTTTGCGCTTCAGGGCCAGGATGGACGCCATCGAAGAGTACGACACTCTAAATGAGATATTCGCACACGGCGAACAGATGGGTCCGAAGGGTCGCTACCGCCCAGGGTCAGAAGACCCGCTTATTTGAAGCAATCGTCAAACTCTGCCGCTCGGCAGGCGAAACAACCTTTGCTTCCATGGCGGGCACTCCGGCCGATTCGATCGGCAACACCCCGTGCTTGCGAGCAACCTCAGGCGTGACGCGCTCACCCTTACGGCCGATCAGAACACGCGAACCGTCCTTCTCGTCGTAGATGTCCCTGTCGAGGACAACTGTCTTTATTGAGTCAACTGCCATAACGTCATCGTACCAGGAGCCGCCCGAAAACGACGAAGGGAGCCGGGCCGAAGCCCGACTCCCTTAACGATCGTCAGCCGTCATGCGGCTGAGAGGTGGCTTAGATGCCGGTCACCGTGCAGAACGACTCCGGGCGCTTCACCGCAAGAGCGAGACGCTCTTCTGCCAGAACGGCAATGGCGTTGCGAACGAAGTAATCGCTGTGCTGCTCGGACACGCGGATCGTGCCCTCCATGCGGTCATAGAGGGTTGCACCGATGCCGAACGAGCCGACCAGAGCGGTGTTCTCCGTCATGGCCGAAGTCTCGACCACGGGGAGACGCCACACTCGTGACTCGCCACCAAGAGCGACAGAAGCAGCCAACATGTAGTTGCTGTTGCCGTCCTTGGACAGTTCCACGCCTTCCCAGTCGTTGGGATGCATGACGATGCCTGTCGGCTCGTAGTACGCCAGAGCGATCTTGGTGATCGCCTTGCGAAGAGCGTCAAGGACCGTGTCTGTAGCCTTGGCCTGGGTGCCGATGCCCGTCGTGGTGGTGATACCAGTCAGGTTCGTGCCAGTTCCATCACCGTTGAGGATCTGATCGTCCTCGGTGAGGCGCAGACCGTACAGCAACTCGTTGTCGATGATCCCCCGAAGGGCACCCTCGTCAGCGAGAGAGTTGCGGTGAGCAACCTCGTAGTGGCCGATGGTCCTGACCGGAGCCTGCGAACCAGCGACTGTCAGCGTTGACTGTGGGTACGAGGTGAAGGTTGCAGGAGTTCCGCTGCGCTCCGAAGTGGTCGCAGAGTTGTTCGTGAAACCGGTCACCCTGAAGTACTCAATCAGGTTCGTGCTGGTCTGCTGGACGTTGAACAGATCACGGACCCGTGAGGACCTGTGTGCCCGCTCAACAATGGCGTCACGCTGCGGTGTACCGAACTGTGACGGCGTACCGGAAGGAAGCGTGGTGTACACGTCCTTCTGCTGCCACATGCTGCCAAGGTCGCCCTTGACGCCGAACGGAACGTGCATCGTGTGGCCATTCTGGCCACCGTTCAGGTACTTGAACTCATCGGAGTCCACGAATGCCTGACCGAGTGATGTCGTGATGGACTTTTCCTCCGTCTGGGTCTCAGGAGCGCTGGGGGCCTCTGTGGCCCAGTCCTGCATCTCCTTCTGGCCCTCAAGAGCCTCGATCTGGTCACGCAGTTCGCGTGCCTTGCCGAGGTTCTCACGGAAAGAGGTCAGATGCTTCGCATCGACCTGAATGTCGGGACCGCCCTCTTCGCGATTCGCCTCTGCGTGGGCAACGATTGCATCGTTGTCCGACAGGGTGTCGCGGAGAGCAGTCTTGAGTTCCCGAAGATGGGAATCAGATACTGCCATGATGGTTTCTCACTCTCGTGATAGACGAAATTATGTACCACGAGGTAAGCACCTCGCTGAGACAATCCTTACATGTGTCCGTGTGTAAGGGTGGAAGGGTCAATCAAGCGACGGCGTCGTCGTCATCAAAGTCATCGAAGTCGTCAGATGGGACCATCGCTAACGGATCGAAGATCGTTTGTCCAGCGTAAGTGACACGGCTCGGCCACGCCAGCCGCTTCAAATGATTAGCGATTCCCTCCAACGCTCCACCTGCGATCCCTGGGGGTACGGACCCCAAGTCGACATGGTTTGGCTCGGACGGGTCATCTAGCGAAAGGACAATAGTGATAACGGGGAAGTCCCTCGCCTGGGGAATGTCGTCATCGAACTCGACTTGGAGTTCAGGCTCGGTAGTAGTCTCCGCGGAAGATGGCCTCGCCCCGTGAGATTGGGATGAGTTCGACATCGAAATTTCCATCTCCTTCTTCGTAGGACACGACCGCCATTCCTTGCTGCCAGTCTTCCACAGCGTTCACGGGTCGACCGTGAGGATCCGTAGATCCCTTTGTTGAAGGCACAGCGCCGTCTGTCCGGCACAGGCACCCAGGGGAAGCAGCCAGGCTGCGTTTAGCCCCTTCAAATGTCCGCCTGGTCTTATGCTGAAGTTCGATGCGGTGGATGTGCCCGTGGATGACACTCGTCCGCTCATCATCCACCACAGCGGCAACCGTTGAACCCCTGCTCCTCGTCGTGTGCCCGTGGATGCACGCCAGGTTCTGGTTGATCCAATAAATGCCCGCCGGGTAACCGCCGACGTACTCGACGTTCAAATGATCCTCGTTGAGGCGTAACAGGAACGGCACCGACATCACGGGCCAATCCTCTGGGACTTCAGCCCGCTTCAGATGCAGGGCGGCAGCCGTGTTCGTGGTCACAGCCTTCTGTAATCGGCGGTCGTGATTGCCTTCAAGCAAAATAATGTCTGCATCCGGAGCGATCTGCCGCTGCTGACACAAGAACTTATGCCCCCTGTCTACGCCCGCTTGAGACGTTTTGGCAAACGCTGGCTCCATCTCGAACTTGCCGAACTCAGCAAAGTCTAAGAAATCCCCCAGGTTTACGATCAGGTCGGCGTCCACGTCGGCGAGGATCTGAAGAGCGACTGCCATCGACTCCTCGTCGTGAAATGGGTCCATTGTTCCATCGTCGTACATCCGGTATCCAATCTGAGGATCCGGGAGAACTACGCACGTCTTATAACGAGGCTTGGTCGGCTTCTTGGATTTGGGTGGAGTTTTTACCGCCACAGGGGCGGCCTGTTGAACAACTGGCCATTCGGGGCCATCAGCCCAAGCCGGGGCGATAACAACAGAAATGCCGCCAAGGTCGTGAATCTCGGCTTCACCCTCTTCGTTCTTGGTTATTCCTTGCCATTCGGAAATCCGGACCTTCTCAATCGCCCCGATTTCCTCTGGGTCGATACCGGAGTTCTCCAACAGGTCAGCGATTTTACCCAACCTGGACTTGGCCAACTCCTTTTTGAAGGCCCCGCCCTTACCGCCCACTAGCGAACCTTCGCTCGGCGGTAGTTCGCCACGGCATTAGCGGAAATCGCCCAGCCGCGTTCTGCAAGCACCTCAGAGATCCGCATACTCGGAATATCCTGATCGGCAAGCGCCGCCATCAGCGACTCGGCGTCGTCCTCCTCCATGCCGCCCAGGATGATGTCAATCCTGAAGCGTTGAATCTGACGACGGCCACGCAACTTGACCTCATCGTAAATACTTGTCATGGGGTCCACTCCTGCGGCGCACTAACCGCACCCCCAATATTACCGCACCTGCCTCAGCAGAGGCGGACCCATGATGTCAGGCGCCTACTCACCCAATTCTGAATAGGTCATCAAATCCTGGAACTCACGCAGTTCCTTGAGACCTAGACCATCGACAGCCTCTTCGACAGCCTCTTCGACGGTCTCGGCCTTGGCCTCTTCAACGGTCTCTTCGACGGTCTCGGCCTGGTCACTATCGGACTTCGCAGGGGCCTTTTCAGCCTTGGGCTTCTTGGCAGGCTTTGCATCGGGGTTGCCTGCTGGCGAACCGGCCTCTGCCATTTCGTCAGGGGAAAGGGTCCCGCCGTGAGAAAGATCCGCAACGACCTCGGGGGCGTCTTCGCCAGCGCCCTCGGCGCGCTCGGGTGAATCCGGATCCGTGTTCGAAAAGCCTGGAGCATCTCCGCCCTTCTCCTCAAGCGCATCCAGGCGCTCAGTGAGGGTGTTCAACGCAGCGGTAGCGTCGGCAATGATCGACTGGAGCGACTGGCCATCGGTGGAAGCGGCCTCATCCTCCGTTGTTTCGGTGATTTCGGCTTCGTTAGCCATTGTGTCCTCCAATACGGACTTGATTTCGGTTATTTCCTTACCCTCCTCAATGAGGAGGTCAATGCTCTCGTGGAATCCCTCTGAAAGGGTCTCCTTGAGTTCTACGACGGCGTCAACGTAATCGTCGGACTTCAGTTCGGGCGGAGTATGTCCGTCGTCCCTGTAGTGCCGGGCGATGTGGTTATAGACGCCCTTACGATCCGATCCCCTCAATTTCGTTCCCTTGCGGGCACCGTTGAGAAGACCGAACGTGTTCTGGAGAGCAGAGAGGGCTGCCGATCCAGGGCGGCCGTCGCTCCCGACGAAGTGATGGACGAACGTGTAGTTCGTCTTCATTGCCGGGTCCTCGCCAGGAATATGGTAAGCGAAGATCTTCGAAAAATAGGCCTTATCGGCGGGAGAACGCATGTTGCGATACGCCGTCTTGTCGTTCCAGCCGTCAGCGCGCACCCCTGTGGAATGGCTCCTGGTTGGGCCCTTTGACTCCCCGATGTCTTCTTCTGACGTGTCGAAACCATTGGTGCCCTTGACTCCAACGGTGGCGGTCCCTGGAGCGGCTCCGAACAACACCGGGCTGTACTCGTACCACTCCAACTGCTTGATATGCCTGATTCCTGTTTCGCCCTTCATCTCCGACATGCCCTCGGGGACGGAATAGCCGATTGACCATTCTTGCTCCGAGCCAAAGAACTTGATGTCCTCATAAGCCTCGCGTCCACGAGTTGTGTTCAGATTGAACTGCATTTTGACGAGTACGCCGCCAGCGTCGGCTGACTTGAGATGAGCGGGGAGACGGTTGTCGCCAGGCATCAACTCTGTCGCTTCGAGCGTCCTCGCCACAGGAACGGTCGTGTCGTGTGACCAGACCCCCTTCGGGACTCTCTTCTGAAGAGTCTCGGCGTAAGCGCCAGGCTCTATAACGTCGTTAACGGTATCGACAATGTTCGTCACTGAAACGACGGCTTCGACGGTGCCCTCGGCATCGTCTATCGCCTTTGCTTCAACGCGAGCCTGTTTGTGTGCCAGATCCACCGGGCCTCCTAAGTGCCACGTCTGGCTTAAGGTTACGACGCCAGACACTCCGAGTGGGCGAGCGTCTAGTTCACCTATACGAGTTGGTCTGCTGTAGCGGCGATAATGCTGGCTGCTTGTCCGCCCCCGCTCATCCGCCCGATCACACCGCCAGCGGACGCCCCAGCCAAATCCTCGGGCGCAATGCTGAATTCAAGCATCCCGGCAGCCGACGGATCGTCCGTGAACACCATCGTGCAGCGACAGTTCGCCGTTTCGGCTAACGAAGCGGTCTGCGCCCCAGGATGCATCATCAGGCTCCCCCCGACCAGGAAATAGTCCATGATCGGTCGGGCCTGCCCGTCAGCGGTCACATGGGTATGCCTGACCTTTTCGTCCTGCGACGAGAGCCACACCTTGTACCTGAATCCAGATTTCAACGCAGCGATCATTTGACCCTCGTTGACAGCGAACGCCACTGTGGTTTTACCAATCATCGGTGCTCGCGTCTTGATCGACTTGTTGAATACCTCTTCAATGTCTGAGGCGATGGCATCGACCGAGTGACCAGATCCCAACCCCTTGACAATGACTGACTCAAGTTTGCGGCGCGTCGTGAGATTCACGTCCTTAAATCTCTCCAGGCCAGCGAGAACGGCCGCAGCGACCAGTTCGTCGTCCAGGTCCAGGTCGTCTTTGCCGACCATCATCGCTATATCGTTCCCTCCGTCGACAACTGTCGCCATAAGGAACGATTTGGCGTCCGCCAGCAACTGCCTGTCCCACACCGGAACATCGAACACATCGTTTACCGTGACCGCAACGCCCTTGTTGATCTTCTCGCGGGTCTTCCGGGACTTCCACTTCTCCAAAATAACACGCCGCTGCCTCTGGAAATAGGCCGTCATTTGGATGGCAATCGATTCAGCCAACCGCGTCAACTGTTGATCCCTGTGGAGGCGAATAACATCCGCCTCCTTTTGATCGATCAGGACACCGCCGCAATAAAACCCCCAGCGGTCATCAACTAAAGGGGCCGACTCCTTACCCTCCTCGACACTGTCGTCCGTCTTAGCGTCGAACTCTCCGGCTGAAGCCGCTTCAGGAACGATCGGCACAGGCTGATCGGGGGGAGGTGTCGTTGCTGAAGTTGGTTGAGCAAACGCCGACTCGGGCTCCGGCGGTGGCCATTCCTGGGACGGCTTAGCGCCCTCCGCCGGGGCTATAGCAACAGGCATCAGGTTCTGCTGAATAAACATGAGATCAGACCCAACAGGATCACGACCAGTCAGCACCCGATACTCGTCAGCGGAAATAACCCCAAACTTGTACTCATCCAAATGGAAGAGGGCCCTTTCCCTCTCGTCTCGGGACAAGATCGCCACATCAGATACATCAAACTTCACTGTAAGTTCTTCAGAACCATCCAAACGGTCCAGGGCTCGCTCAATGAGCATGAGATGAGGCAACATTGTTTCCCGCCAAAACACCTCCAACTCCGTATCGGCGTTACTAAACGTGCGATCCGCAGCATTGCCTATGACAGACTCGGGGACACCAAACGCCATCAGAATCTCTTCCTTAGCAAGCGTCTTCGATTCCGTGTACTGAGCGTCCCGCTGCGCCATTGAAGTATCGATGTACTTAGCCTGCTCGGCTTCCATAATTGTCAACCGGCCAGCGCCACCCATAGCGGACCCGGTGTTGCCCAGGAACCGTCTCCTCAACTCCTCTGCTGTATCGTCATCCATCTCACCGGTCACCATCAGAATCCCGCCAGGACGGCCGTCGTTGACCATGAAATTCCGGTTGTATATACGCGAGTAGTAGTCGATATCTACAGCGAGGCCGCATGACTCCAGAGGCGACTGGCCACGGTAGGGGTCCGTCGGATGAGGGATCCTCATCCACACCACGCTGTCAGGCTTAACCGTTCGAGGCTTCTGGTTCGGCAACTCGACACGGAACCCTGAAACAAAACTCTTCGGGTCGGGAATCGGATATGTGTACTGCGGGGGCAGAAGATACAAGCCAATGACATTATCTAGCCTGTCTTTAACGACTTCAATAAACGCCCCCCGCTTCGACAGCAAAATCTGCGAAGACAACTGAAACCGGAAATTGAACGCATCATGATGAGGGTTCGCTTTGCGATTCAAAATAGGTGTCAGCGAGTGATCGACCGGGTTTCCTTCCTCGTCAAGAATCCCGACAGGGAGCCGAGCGGCGTTAGACGCGATCGCGTACACGCTCTTAAACACCCAGGTAACACGATCGTTGCCCTCCTGGACGGCGCGATCAACATCCCAGTCGTCTTTGTACGGCTTCCCCTTTTGGACCCCGCCGTACTGGGTCATATTGGCGTTGAAGAACGCCGGGCCAGCCTTGCCGTCGTACCCGCCGTTGCGAATCCACCCCTGTTGGTCATGGCCCTGGAATCGAAACCCGTCTAGAAAACCCATATCAGCCCTCGTAGCCCATCAGTACCGCTGTCGCGACGAACATCCCGGCAGCAACGAACAACCCGGTCGTGTCACTAACGGTGAACCCGCCCAACACGCCAGCGCCTATCCCTGACATCAGCGCGACCGCAGCGATCTTTTCTTTCGGGTTCAACGCACCCATGCGCCATGAAGCAACAATCGAAGCGACACTCAATGCCGCCCAAGCAATAACCGCGGTAGTGCCAGACATGGTCCTAGCCTACGCTTCCTAGTCGGCCCGGCGTGGTAGGTGGACCAACACCCCAAAGGCGACTAGATCGATCTCCACGACACATACTCGCGGTCAGGATCGTATTCAAAAATACCGGGGTCATCCTCACGCTTGAAATACGAGTCCCTCCCCATGTTCATCTTAATGTTTGGGGGCAACGGAAGTGCCAGCCAGATTTGATGCCCGTCCATCTCGCCGCCCTGAAGGGTGACGCGTCGCGCCGTCTTCGTGTGGTCGTCCGCCTTCGTGCGCTTCTTTCTTGGCCCAGTCGGTGGGCGGCGCCTACGGGCCACAGGTGCTCACTTTGACCATACGAAAGTGTGTGGCAAGATAGAGCCACTCCCCCCTATATGTGTGAGGAGGTGGCTCATTAAACAACAGCCCCCGGCTTTGGTCGGGGGCTGTTGTCGTTATCACGCCCCACCCCTATAGGCCCTGAGGATCAGCGGGGTCCCCTCACCAACCCACGCCCCAAACGTGTTGAATGACAGGTAGTCGACAGCGTCGTTGTACGACATGTTCTCTTCGCGGCATAAGGTGACAATCATTTTCTCTTCGTCGTACACCAGGACCGGCGACTGATTGATGCGGGAGGCGTACCCGACAATGCACGGATCGAACAACGTCTTAGCGCCAGGACCGTCGAAAATAACGGCCTCAGGATTCGCGTCCCTCAGGTCATCCCAGAACACACCGGTTCGTTCACTCATGGCTACTTCTTCCTTTTCTGTTGAATGTGCTTGTTCATCTCGCGGAGGTCGGCTGCGCTGGGCTTATGTTTCGTATCCACCTCAGCGTCGCAGACCGGGCAACGGCCATCGTACCTATCGGGCTTCAAAAGCAAACTTCCGATATACCAGCCGCAGTCGTAACAGCGGTACAAGGTTGGGGAGTTGTACCGTTCTTTCCGTGCCACTTTTCCAGTCTACCAACAGTGTGCGGAAAACCAACCCTCCCAAACCCAAAGTCACAATGTGAAAAGATCGTTATATGGACATCGACGGACTTTGGGAGCAGCAATCCGCCCTCATCGATTCAATCTCCGCCGCTCTCGCTTACGTTGAAGACCTCCTTGAGGACCTCAATAGCCTCACTGACGCCAACAGGCCGGAGGACCTAACCGAGTGAGAGTCCAAGCCGCTTGACTAAGACGCAGAACCCTACCGCCTACCACCTCTCCAGGAGGAAATGGGAGAAGAGCAAATGGGCAAAACGGCGCTACGCCCTCAAGAAATAATCGGACGGTTAACAAAGGGTGCCAACAACCCCCCAGGGTTTATTCGTCCCTGCAATACCGGCACCGCCTAGAAATCATTACTTCCTCCCCCCAGGCGTACTCGTAATATTCCTGCACATACCACTGCTTGCAATTGGGGCAACGGAGTTCCTTGTCGTCCAGCCAGCCGTCGGTACGTCTGTGGCCAGGGTAGTCCCACTTCTTCGGGGGCCACTCTGATGCCACGACTCTCCTAAGCGTTGTTAACGTCCTGAGTCACATGCGGTTACTGCGTATCCGTGTCTAACTGTTCGGTCTCGGTGGTCCGTTGCAGAGAATCTCTCACCAGTTCCTCCACAGACATCCCGAGATGGTCGGCGATGGAGACCAACGTGTCGTACAACTCGTCGGCGACGACAAGTTCCAGCCCGTCGTCGCCTTCGACCACCTCGCACACCCAGTCGTTCGGTGGGTTTCCTGGAAGTTTCTCGCTCACGCCGACCCCTTCTTCCACATCCTTAATACTTTCTTCCTCTCTCCGCCATCTCGCCATCCAGTTGTTTCTCTTTGAGGAACGCCCGCCGAGGATTTGGACCCCAGATCTGCCTCCCACGACCTTTCCAACCATTCCCCAACCCTGGCAGCGGCACCCTCGGAATCTTTCAACGCATGGCGCACGGCAGCGATCTCATACTCGTCCAGCATGAGAACCACTTTACGTTTTCTGAATGTCTCACCTGTAGTCATCAATCAGCCTCTCCAATAGTGCCTGGGCGTCGAGGCCGACCCTGACGTTGCCGTCAGTGGCTAACCGACGCAAAGCCCGCAGTATCAGCCAACGTTCTGCGTTATCAACCTCTAACAACATTAGGTTCCTCGTGTAGCCGTTCGTTGCATTGGTCCGTGGCGGGAGTTAGCGGCGTCCCACAACGGGGGCACAAAAGCGGTCCAGGGCCAGCAAAGTTTTTCACCAGGTGACCCAACCCGCAAGGGACACAGGATTGCCAGACCATTTCAGCCCTCCTTGACACCCTGCGGCACGCTGCCAATGTTCGTGCCTCTGATCAACTCGTGATGCATGCAACCGTCCACCTCGTGACGACCACCATCCTCAACAATCGGCTCCCATGACCAGTCCAGGGTCTCCAACTCGAATGTCGGGAACGAATGCTTACCGCAACAACAAGGCGTGCGTTGTACTTTCTCATCCGTTTCACAGGCCGCAGCCTGTATGTTCCCGACGAGCCACAGCACCACACAATCCATGAGGCGCTTCAAACCGGGCAAGAACCGTGGGCGGTCTGCCTCCACCATTGCCACGAACTCATCCCACCCGGCATCCGATTGGATACCGCCCTGGACAGGGTCAGGGCTATTGCTGGAGTCGGTACTGGGCGACATCTTCTACGAACCTTGTTTCGATCAACCACCCCTCCGCCCGCAACTCGCGGAGCCGCCGCAGGCCCTCTGAACCGCCGCACTCATTCGTGCATAGTTCATAGCCCGGCACCCAGGACCCGCTTCGCAGTGCAGCCAGCACCTGACCCTTGCGGGTGGATCGCTTCGGCTCGATAATCGCTGCCCCGACATGACTCGTCACAGGATCAGACCTGCGTGCCAACGGCGCTGCCATCTCCACCAACTCGGGGATGTCAACCAGTCTGGTCGGAACGGTCTGGCCGTCGGCCTCAGCCCGCCTCTGAAGTTTCCGGACCCTCTCCTGGAGGGGATCCATTAGAACGGATCTGCGTCGACAGCCGCCGTCGGCTTCGACTCGCCGCCCTTGCCGCCTTGACGTTCCACGTCCGCTGTCGCCCACCGCAGAGACGGAGCAATGTCATCAGCGATGATCACAATCTTTCGTCGTGGCTCGCCAGAGTCTTTGTCCTCCCACCGTTGCTCTTCGAGGCGACCCGTGACGCTCACACGCATTCCCTTATCTAGGGACTCGCATGCGTTCTCAGCCATCTGCGACCAGACGGTCACGTCAAAGAAGGAAGTCTCTTCCTCCCACTCGCCGTCCTTGTTCCAACGGCGGTTCACCGCCACGCGAAAGTTGCCAATGGCGGCACCACTCTTCGTGTAGCGGAGTTCCGGGGCGGCACACAAATTGCCGACCACGGTTACGGTGTTATCAACAGACATGTCTTTCTCCTGTCAGTCGTTGCTTATAGGCGCAGGGATCATCCCTACAGTTCTGATAATAGCCGATCCGTCGGCACGAGCGTGCGTGCCTGGCGCAAATTGTAAGTCACGTAACCGTCGCTGGCCAGTGTTCGAAGATCCTCACGGACCGTCGTCAGCGACGGAACGCCGACCGCTGCTTGGATTTCTCGGAGCGTTGGACCGTACCGATGCTCCTGCCAGAACTGGGCGACGAATACTGCCAAGCGCCGAATGCGATCAGTTCTGATTTCAAGACCCGTTTTCGACTCGGCCGCAACCGGAGGGGGACCACCAAAGGAATAGGTAAAATTACTCATACGACCATCCTAGAAGAGAAGGTGTTGCGCGTTGCCGGATGCCAACGGGACGCCAATAGCAGAAGACTTCATTCCGTTATCCCAATGCCACGCCTTTAGTAGCGCCCCGAAGGTTTCAAAGAATGGATCACCGGGGCTTTGTGAAGCATTGACTTCAACAAACGCCCACTCGTCCGGCCGCAACCACAACACGCCGCATCTGTCGATGCGGGGCATCGGTTCCGATGAACCATCCGGGTGAATGATTTCCCTAGCGTTCGCATACGCAGCCAACTGGATAGCGACCTCCGGATGGACGCCAGACCGGGTTGTCTTAAAATCAATCAGCCATGTTTCGTTTGGATCGGTATTGGTGCTCCACTCGTCGTCAATGCGGACAATCGCATCAAACGAACCGGCGTACCCGTTGCCGTCGCACTCCCCGAACACCGTCTGCTCGGTTGTCACCCATTGAGGGTTGAAGCGCTCCCGGAATTGGTCAAAGCCACGGATGAAATCCTCTTCATCGGGAGGGATGTCAGTCAACCCCTCAGTGATGATCCGATCCAACGTGTCATGAACGTTCGTCCCCGCTGTCGCTGCCTTATTCAAGTCGCGGCGTGGCGCTGCCTTCAACCAGTTCAGGTCGCGTTCAACGCACTGCCCCTTCTCTATCGCAGCCTCAGCGACCTTCTTCGCCGCCCAATACTGCAACGCCGGTTTCGGCAGCATCCCAACGACAGAAGTTACCCCTGGGTGCTTGCCCCCGTCCCATAGGTAAAGGCGTGAATCGTTTTCCTTGACAGTCGGTATCTTCGGGGTGGTCACAGATTCTCCAACTCCTTGCGGGCTTCTACCAAATGGTCGATGAGAAGAGACATTTCATCTTCATCGATGATAGTCCGCAGCGTAGAGATCACGGCTTCTTTCGGATGTCCTGCATCGTTGACAGGGTCTGGCATCTGAATAGCGATAATGCCACCCTCGGTGTCTCTGAACACGAAAATGTCGTTGCTGCTCTCTACATTCTCCGTCGAGTAAGCAACCCGCATAAACGCCTTCCAATACGGATACGCCGGGATGTCGCCGTCTTCCAAAATGTAAAGAATCGTTCCGCTGTCGTTGTAAATGTCTGGCATGTCGTTTTCGTCTTTCTGGTAGCAGGGGGCCATGAACCATCATGTAGGTGGGCCCCTCGTTTTGTCTTAAAACGCTTAAGGGGGCCCGACTGTTGCCGGGCCCCCGTCAGCGCGCACCCCGCGCGATTGCCTACGCTCCTTCGGAGTCGACCTGAACGTAGAGGTCGTCGCCGTCCGTGCTCGTATGAACAACGAGGCCACGCGTCCTCGCAGCCATATAGACCTGGGGGCGGAAATCGTTGGCCTCGTGCTTGAAGTCCTCACCCTTGGTGAGTTTCCAAATGCTGCCATCGAGCCATAAGGCCCACGGGTACATGGCTGCCCTGCCACTCCTGTAGCGCCCGCACGGCATTGCAGCAACTTTGGTTGCCATGATGTTTCTCCTTTATTGTCAAGTGTTAGAAGGGCCTTTTCAGGTCGTGCCCAGGACCAATGTGAACGTACAAATGACCGTACCGCCTCCAGTTGACTAACGCAACCTTTGGTAGCCATCATTTCTCAACTGACGAGTTTCTTCGTTACCCCCCGCCCGCGATCACCTTGAAGGAATCCCGCGCCTGCTTCGCTGCACCATCCCCGTCCCCATCATCCGGGCTGTGAAAGCGTTGCTCCGGAGTTGTCCCACGCACGGGCATGAGCAAAGCCATCGGAGTCGGGTCAACGATGGGCTGCCAAGGATTAGGCATGGTGAACGTGGTCGGAGACTGGTCATGGCTGGCCACATGAATCATGGGAGGGGCGACCCATCCATTCTCAAGGCCCATCGACTGGGCCTCTCCGTAACATCCAAACGCGGACGCAACCTCGCTGAGAAGTGCAGCATTGAACAGCGACGCCTCGTTCTCCTTGCCCTCCGTCATCTCGAACAGGCTCTGGTACCGGGGGAACAACTCGCCCTTCACAACCTTCCCCCCAACGTGTGATCCAAACCCGTTGGTCAGGGTGAACTCGCCAAAGTGGCGGTCGTCCACTTCGCCTTCAGCATCTACCCGCTCTGACTGACGGATGGCCAGGCGACAGACACCGTGGGTGCCGAGGGTCTCGAACATCTGCACGATTGCTCGACACTCGCGACCGGGAATGAGCCACGGCCCATCCTCTCGGGTGTCCCTGTCGTGGTTCCAGTCCGCTGCGGGGATCGGGAATACCGCCAACTTATAGGAGTCGGTGCCCACGGCGGTCAGATAACTGCCCATGCCGCCGTCCGGGCGGGGGCGTTGGTCGAACCTGAGTAGCACACCCGTCAAGCCGGGCCTTGCCCCGTCCTTAGAGCAGAAGTGCTCCACTACCGCCTTGAAAATCGGTGCGAACTCTTGCGCCACCACCCTGAACTCGAAGTGGTTCTCTCCGGCCGTACCATTAGTCTCCATCATCTTCTCCTTAGTTATCTTATTGTTATTGTTGTTATTGCCCTGCGACTTGCAGATCATACGTAGCCATCATTATTCCGCCACATAGCGCTGGAGTAAGAGCAGTTGTGCCTGGGTCTGGGCGAGGTCCAGCGCCGTGTCAGTGCTGGTCTGGATTGTCTCGAACATCCCAACCCGGTATTCCATGACCCGACTGATGACCACCCAGGTGGCCCGGCAGATCAACTCCCCGATGATCTGGGCGGAAAGTTCCCGCGGGATGGAACACACAGAAAACGTGTTGGCCGTCTCGTAGATGTCCATCAGTTTGGCCACCCGTTCCTTGTAGGTGTCCTTCTCCAGGCCGTCGATGAACGGGACGAGGACCACCGGGTTCCCCGCCCCGGAGTGGTAGAGGATGTCTGTGAATACAGCCCGCTGGTCATCCTTGGTGAGCAACTCCAGCGCCTCGGCCGGGTCGTCTGCCATGACGGCCTTGAGCCCCTTGCCGAGTTCGTTGGCGTTGGCATCCCGGTAGCGCTCAGGGACAGTCGGGTCCCCCATGAGATGGGCCAGGACGCCCCACTTCTCCGAGCCGGGCGACTGGTACTGGTAGATGGAGTCGTCAGGCGGTGGCTCCTGGCCGATCATGGCCAGGTAGGCGTGGTTGGTTGCCGCTACCTCGACGCCTTGGGTTTCATGGCGCCAATACTCAACGAGGTCGTCCTTGGTCACGTTGCCCCGGCCGTGGATGTGGGCGTAGCACATCCCATTCGGGGCCAACTTGACGCCCTCGATGTACTTACCCTTCGGCATCTCTGGCCCCTCGTGTTGCGTTATGAGGTTGACCGACTTCCCGTTCTTGTCGTTGCCCGTCATCCGATAGGTCTGGTGGGCCAGGCTCTTGGGGCGACCGTAGGAGCCCCAGGTGTTGTCGGTGTTGGGCGGGACGATTGCTTCGAGCATCTCCATATAGCCCACCGGCATCTGGTCGTGACGGGAGAGGACCTGTGCCAGTGGCCCGTCTAACTTGACCTCGTAGTTGGGCATACCGGCCAGGGCCAGACAGATGGTCAGCCTGGTGCTTGCCTTGTTTAGCGCCCCAGCCTCCTCCAGGTGCTTGGACAGCCAACCGAGATAGGCGAACCGGTCCTGTGGGTTCAACTCCGCTGCGGCTGTGCCAAACGTGGCGGCGAGATCGCCTTCTGTGTGTTCCATTGTCTTGTCCTTTCTTAACTACGGCAGGTCTACCCGCCACGAAGCCGACAGGGTCCTCGACAAGGCACCAAGACGCGTACACGCATTTACATACGTCATCGACAAATGGTCCGAGGAAAATTTGTGAGCGCACTCATGGATCAACAGATCGTCCAGGTGCAGACCAAACGTCTCCTTGTCCCTAAAGGCTCCGCCAGCCCTCAGGCCCGCCAAGTTGATGACGATTCTCCGCCCACAATTCAACCCAGAATACTTAGAGGACGGATCGTCCCATACGTCGATCTCGATGTAATCCTCCCCCATCAGATGCTTGCACATCTTTGCGGAATACCGCTTCAGTGCGGTAACGAACGGGGTTGTCTCCGCATGCACCGGGTCAGCGTTGCCTCGTTCCGGCTTGAGACTCCACTCCGTGGCAGACGACACCGCCGCATCCGATTCTCGAATAGCAACCCACGCCGCCTTCGAGAGAGACCCACCACCCACAACCGTTTTACCGTGCTCAAGAGCGTTCTTGTCAGCCTCCCTGTCAGTAGGCGTGCCGATAACCCACCCCTTGCCGAACATCTTGTCTGTCGCCGTTCGGACAGTTTCAGCAGAGGCGCTCGGGAGGGCGTCTTTCACCCACGACTCCGCAGCGACATCACTGTCCAACAAGTTGACAGTCCGATCCAAAACCGCCGCCAACAGTTCCCTCCGATATGAAGGGGTCACATTGTCCCTGTCGCGGTTCAACGGGATCTTCTGCCCTACGTTGATATGCCATGGGGTGTCGATCTCCACGACCGGGATTCCCATTTCGTAAAGGAGCGGGGTTTCCCCATCGCTGACGGCGACAACGTCAACGGACGTAGAGCGCCTCGTCGCCCGGAGCGCCCCATCGTCGGCCAGGCGCACCGTAGGCAACGTGATCCCGTTGATGGCGTGAAGCACCCCACGGTCACCGATTGCTTCCATGTTCATCAGAACAGTGAAACCATCAGGAACGATCACCTGCTGAACATCGGAAATCATTTCCTTGATTTCCTTCTCGCTCAACTTGACTTCAGCCTCAAACACGCTCCCCTTCTCTGAGGCTTCGGAAGACATTGTCCGCGTTCCATCAGAGTTGAACATCACCGTCCCCGTGGTCGACCTGATCGTCGCCCACACGCACTGGGATAGAACGAACTTTTCCCCTTCGTTGAAACGACCCCGCTTGTGCGGGTCGCCCTTCTTCTTCGATGGGCGGTACAGGGTGTACGCGTCACGCAAATCCTGGAACCCGTCAGGGCAGTCGTCTCTCACAGTCAGCACGCCAGTCCCCTTCCCCGTTGGGAGAAGGGTCACGTCTGCCGTAGTGGCGTCTTCATCGAAAACGTTCTGCAGCAAGTCATATAGGAGAGCGACCTTTGGGCGGTCGGCCATGAGTTGGCCAAAACCGTCCTTGTCGATGTCAAACCAGTTATTCATGTCTTTCTTCCTCAGGTCAGGTCGTCAAGGGTTAGGTAGTTGAAAGCGGCGGAAGCGCAATGGGTGTACGTCAGTTCGCTGGCCGCACTTCTACTATACCACCATAGTTGACGTTTCCACTGTGACAGATGTCACACAGCCACCTTGTGTTGCTGCTTGTGCTTCTTCATGCCGGGTAGTTATGCATCGTCCAGTAGCGAGCCTTCTCGGGGATCACCCATCGAACTCCGCCACGCGGGTCTTTCACGTCGCCCTCTCGGCGGGGAATCACATGGACATGGGCATGTTCTATCGTCTGGCCAGCGAGAGCCCCAACGTTCGTGCCGATATTCATGTCGGTGATCCCTTTGACTTTGAGTTGATCTACCACGAGGTTAACCATCGACCACAGATCGCTTGTTTCATCTCGGTCCAGTTGGAGCACTGATGTGACATGCCTGCGTGGAACCACCAGCATGTGGTCGGGCGCGACCGGGTAGTTGTCGGGAAACGCGGCAGCGGATCGGCCGATAACGACACCGGATGACCTGCGCTTCCACCCCATCCTTGACCCAACGATGTCGCAGAACGGACAGTCCTCCTTCGGTGGGCCTGTCGCTTCTACACGAACTCCGGGTTCCACAAGCGCTACTTCCTTGGCTAATGTCTCGTCCACCGTAGAGGACTAGTCCTCTAAGCCCAACATTTCCACAAAAATTTTCACAAACAGCATGAACTCCCCCTCATCCTGGGACTCGCTGCGAGCCGCCCATTCCTCCCTCAGAAACTGTAAAAGATCGTCATCCATCAACAGGCCCCACATTCGCCCATAATGCATTAAACCACACGAGGGTTCACGTAAACCCGAGGGGACGGGGTTAGAATCCACTCATGGGCATCGTCGTGCATGAAACATTTGAACCAGGGTGGGAGGATTCATGGAAGGGCAAAATCCATAACGCCTACAAAAGCGGCGACGGGTTACGCATCCTGTTCCGCGAAGGGCAACATTACGGAACGTCCCTTTATAAAGAAATCACCCCGACCCGCCATGTGAAGGTGTCCTACATGGTTCGGACGTTATCCAACTGGAACTCCCACAGTACCGGAAAGACAATCGGGTTTGCTGACCTTCGTTGGAAAGATGAAAAGGGGCGATCCTATGGACACGGCAACCGACGGCCCAATCCTGATGGCTTTTCGTTCCGCACATGGTTTGGCAAAACCAAAGACGGCTACATGCCCATCGGTCTGTATTTCTACCATTTGGGACAGAAGCCCAAGTGGGGGGACTCCGTCAAAGTTGGACAACTCAAAGTAGGTGCTCCTGCGGTGCTGTTTGAGTGTGAGGCCGACTTCGATGAAGGCTACATCCGAGGCCGTGTTGACGGAGGCGAGTGGGTTCGCCACAACATCGTAGTCACCGACAACACAGCAGTCACCTGGGCGTGGCTAGACGGCTACTACGGCGGGGCCGCAACCGCCCCGTTCAACATGGCGTGGGACATCGACGACTACAAACTAGAAAACCTTGGCGTCGACATCAACGAAGTCAACTGGGATGCCGTCACAGCGATGATCGAAGCGAAAGAAAGCACCGAACTCGAAACCGCTGAAGCGCAGCAACCGTCGGTAGCGAACCAACTCAGGGAAATAGCGGAACAGTTAACTCAACTAGCGTTATCCGTCGAGTAAAACCCTGACCCGCGAAACTCGATAAACGGCGATGAATACACCCGTGTAGCCGGTTTCCCGCAAGAGCAAATCGTCACTGGTTCCTCCTCGAACGTCTGCCGCACCTCAAACACTTCCCCGCAGGCGATACACCGGTACCGGTATGTCGGCATTAAGGCCCCGCCCAGTCACGCAACGTCTGCCAACTCGCAGCAGCGAACGCCACCAAAATTCCCCCGAAGACGAAAATCAGCAACCCCGCTATAGAAACTATGAGCAGGACTCGCACTCTTCCGGATTTCCCAACCCGCACGCCAACTCCTCCTTAGCGATTTGCTGGGTGGTTATTCAGAAACTCGGCGTAAGCCTCGGGGCTGTTCAACACAATCGTCACCCCACCTGATCCCGGCTCAGACGACCGGCCAAGGGTCACGCTGATTGCTCCGATAAGTGTGCCCACAGCGACTAGTAGTCCGGTAACGGCCACGATTAGTTTTGTAGCATTTCCCATTGGTCCCCCTTTTCCCCCTCAAACGGATCCACGGTTCCCCTGCCGGGATCGGTCACGGCCACAACGCCTTCCAAGTTTCCCCCCCGACGACACCATCCTGAACCAAACCAGAAACCCGCTGAAGGTTCTTCACAGCCTTCTCCGTCTTCCGGCCAAAAATACCATCCGGGGCCCCGGGGTTGTAACCAAGTTCCTCCAACCGAACCTGCAAAATGTTGACAAACCCCCCCCTACCCCTATCTCCCCTCCTCAAGGGAACAGTCGACACATACCCGGCCATACCCTTGATGTAAGCAAGAATCGCCACCAAATCCACCGGCTCAGGCATATCTATTTTATACGGCGACGGAAACCACCCATCAACATGCCGAGACTGCATGTGCCAATTCTCCCCAGGGACGGTAGGGCGAATCCCGTAAACATCCGCCACCTCATGAACCACCCCCCAATCAGTCCACCCCGTCAACCTCAAATCCACCGCATACCCAAACCCATCCGGCTGAACCATATGCCAAGACCCAACCCACCCCCCACCAAACACCCTCGAAGGATCAGCAGCCAAAACCCCCCCCTTGTTCCTGTACCGATCAAACAAAACCGCCTGCTCCCGAACAGTCCTCACCCCAGAACAAACAACAACCCGCCCCCGAACCCGCGAATCCCCAAAAAAGCGCTCCAAACGCGCCACAAACTCCGGATGTAACCCATCCAAACGCACCCTCTTAGACGAAACCGGAATCATGCAGACACCCTAACACCCCACACCACACCCCCAAAAGAACAACAACCAGTAGACACTACAAAATGCTACAAACCCACCAGGACCAACGGTTGGGAGAAACGCTAGGGGGGGGTCTCCGTTTGGAATGGGTCCCCTACCCTCGCGTGTGAATCGTTGGCCGGTCCCCTACCGCCAGCCGGAGGCCGGTCCCGCCCGGCCGGTTTCGTGTGAATCGTTGGCCGGTCCCGCCCGGCCGGTTTCGTGGGACCGGCACCGTTGCGGCCGGTCCCCTACCGCGTTACGCGGTGACCACTAGGACCGTGTCGGGGAAGTGTCGCCTAGTCTCTATTCCCTCCACTACGACTGTGACGATAGAGCCGGTTGTTGCCAGTATTTCGGCGGTGACGTATCCCTCGGCTACCGGGACGGCCACCACCGCGCCGACCCTAACGGTATGGGTCGGCGTGGTGGTGATGTTCACGATGCGCTCCTGATGTTGTTCGCATAGGCGGAACCACTGATGACGGCCTCGCGGCGGGCTTCGTAGGTCTGGACGTATGAACCGGTCGGGACGG
>Ga0208299_1000610_pt1 | contig 31929 bp, 32 predicted proteins | sample 15_taG_FD_184089 | JGI IMG/M metagenome (GOLD analysis project Ga0208299, IMG submission 184089) | Marine viral communities from the Subarctic Pacific Ocean - 15_ETSP_OMZ_AT15312 metaG (SPAdes) (version 2) | ecosystem: Environmental > Aquatic > Marine > Oceanic | place: Pacific Ocean | collected...
CTGTTCGTCACCATTGGAACCTGTAAGACCGAAAGTTTTAGTATCCAAATCACCTTCGCCCGCAGTGCTTATTAATGTAATAGTAGCCGTCGCAGCAGTGTCGACATCCGTTGCATAAATCCAATTGGATTCGTCTAAATCTGAATAATTTTCCATATCCAGTCCGAGACCTTCTTGCCATGATTGAGATACAGCTGTTACAACAAGAGTAAAATCTTTAGGAGTAGTTTGTGAATGCTCGGCGTTATACAATTTTAAAAAGAAATTAACACTCCCAGAGGCAGGTATTGTGCCGGCAGTCCTGTCAGTGTTAATCTGGTCAGTATTAAACTGAACTAATACTTTGCAATTCTCTTGTGAAGCAGAAGATGCTTGACCATATATATGAAATATTTCTAATATATCTGATTGACCCATGTTTCCACTAACACCGCGCGTTTCTAAGTTTGCCTTATAGGCATTAGTTATAGTATTGTCTTTTGTTGCAAAATATCTTTTTATTCCCATTAGATTACATCTCCAGTGATATCACTTAATGGGAATTTAATCTCAAAGAGGGTATGGGCTGGTGGTACTAAATATCTGCCATCATTAGAAACTAAATCCTCATAAGATACACTATAGCTAGAATATGCAATACCGAGCTTTGGTGTAACTTCTACAATCTTGGTGTCGACAACACTTGGAACGCTATTCAATATTTTATACACGTCGGTGATTTTAAACGGTTCACCAATATCATAGTACATACTACTATAATAATTTGCAAGAGTGGTCAAACATGTGTCAATTATATCATAATTATTAACATTGGCAAAGCCTACCACTGAAAACTTAATTTGTAAATTAATTATATGAGCATCTAATATATCAATAGTGTCTCCAATCATTTTATAACCACTAATCCATGTTTTTAGATTTTCTTTAACTATGGAATTTGCCGGCACTAAAAATCCATTTGTATCAGATGAAATTACAAACAAATTTAAATTTTTTCCATTAAACGAAGTCTCATCACGTGTTAAATCCGCTTTTTTAATTTGACCAAAATTAGCAGGCATGTTATAACACAAACTTACATAATCATCTTTTGTAACAGCTCTATTTTGAGCGCCATAAGCCCCCATAGCTCTTAATTTGAGTTCTTCAGTGCTCATCTGTGTTTCGTCGCCTGTTATAACTTGTTCATTTGTCAATTCTAGACTATTAATTATTTCTGCCATTTTGGAATTATTCAACGTTGGCTCATCTAGAAATTTAAATGCGGCGTTAACATTAGATGTTAGTGAGTCGACTGGTACATTAACATCATTTTTTGTATTTCTTCGATATATAACAGTTATTGCTGTATCCGAAGGCACTATCCCCAATTTTGTAGTTTTAGTAAGGACTGTTGGATCAAAGGACTTATCCGTAATATAGTTTTTTCCAAACACATCTAATATGACGCTAGTTGGATCTAAAGTTTTAACTTCGTTATCTTCTGTGCCAAATCCAAATTGTAAAGTTGTAGATAATGAACCTTGCTCTGTTACAAATCTTCGTGGGACTGCTACTGGTTTTAATATATTTTTAGCAAATTCTTTATTAGCTTGTGTGTTTAATACCGGTACATAGACTACATCTTGAGATAAATAATCCACCTCATAATAATTATTCCCATTCGAATCGACAACCGATATAATCTCAGTTATAAATCTATCAAATATCTCCAATTTTAAAAATTTTTTATATTGACTTATCGTAAAATTCTGAGAAAACAACTCACCAGAAACTACCATCCCTTTTGCTTTTAATGCGAACTTACTTGGAGAAGTTCCAGCCACGTTAGAAGTAGCTACAAGAACATCATCAGAAGAATTTCTAAAATCGACATCCTCTACTAGTGTAAATAATATCCCATCTTTACTAGAAAAAGTCGACCCTTGCTTTAAAATAGGAGCATAAGAATAATCAGGACCCACTTCATTGGGCAAAGTAGGTACCGTTATAAAAAAACTAACATCACCAAAAGAAGAGGCATTCGGTCTATATTTATACCCCAATTGTTTAGACAACTTTAAAACGTTTGTAAATTCTAATGCAGTATCAAGAAAGGATTCATTTGCTTGATAATCTGTATAAAAAGATGTGATATCACCCACATACGAAACCAAATCCAATATTAATGAGCCGAAAGATGCTTCATTAAAATCTCTAAATGTTTCAGGATAATATTTTTGCGCATAATTAACTAATTGTTCTTTAATTGTTGCAAAATCTCTTCCCGTGTAATTAATGATGGGTTTTTTTATTTTTGGCATATATTTTTGTTCCGTCTTAAGTAATTGCAATCATATCATATATATTATGAGAAGGAACAGAATAAGATATATTTAAATATAATATACTTCCATAGTGTTCCTGCGTTGGACTTGTTTCCTCAAAATACTCTACCTTGTTAACAGAAACAAATGGCATATATAAGTTAATTTGTGTGTCAATCCTATCAGATATTTTTCCTTGCAAGTCGAAAGAATTGTTTTCAAATAGATATCTCCTAAGTCCTATTCCAAAATTAGGCAACATCACTCTCTCTCCAGGTACCGTTAATAAAAGATTTTTAAAATTTTGTCTTATATTTTGAGCTATTGTTTTTGTCAAAACATAAAAACCATCGCGATTATCACGTTGCAAGGGTAATACAGCTGAGTATCCATATGCCATCTTAAATCCTCTTTGTATAATTAGACTGCTGAATTTTTTTCAGTACTGTTTTATCATTCTGGTTTTTCAGCATCATCTACCTTAACATCAAAGAATCCAGCTTGTTCCTCAAATTCTTCATTGCAAAAAACAGGAAGCGCTTTTCCAGAAGAAGTAGACGACGCTGGGCTGCTTTTAAATATATCTCCATTTTCATCCAATAATTTAGCTACAACGCCAAAAGGAGTAAAAGGTCCAGGCATAAACCACTGGGTTCTCCACGTAGGATCAACAGTGTTAGCCATGGCTCCAAAAAACATTTTAAGAATCTGACCGGTAATCATACCAAAATCTAAACTAGGTTCCGCTGGTTGAGCTGTTGAATTATTTTTAGATGTATATTGATAATCTCCATTTGCGCTAGCAATTGCAGCAAAAAGCACGTCGACACATGCATCTAATGTAGCATTAAAAGCATCATCAAGTTGAGGGTAATATTTCTCAACCATAAATTTATGAATAAGTGAAATAATCGTAGTCTGCTCTTTAATAAAAAATGATTTTAACAATCTTCTAAATAAGTCTTTGTCTACATTTGGCGCCGGTCCCAGCATTTTTGAAAAAACGCTATAAGCGCTCAAAGGAGATATACCTTCTAATTTTAATTCTATTTCCTGAGCTTCTGCAGAGGTCACACCACCTCTTATTTTTCCATACGCGTGCCAGGCGCCCGTCATGCTCGGGAACCACCAGCCCGCACCCGCGAACTGAGTCCAGGGCGTAAAACCTTTATATCTCAGACCCTGCTTGTCTGCTGCATTGACCTTAGCAACTCCTATGGGAGAAAGCGGTGGATCGAGCCACCGATATGGCACTCCATATGGGTCAAATTCAGCACCAGGATACTTATAGTTTAAAGATTCAATAAGCGACGTCTGGGAGTGAGAGCCCCACCAACCAAGATCGATCCATAATAGTTTTCCCGCTGAATTGGTATATGTTCGTCGCGGTCTAATAAACTTAGGCAGCACCACCTCTTCCATAGTTACTGGATTATGAGTTGTGAATTCACCTACCCATAAACCTTCGTCAGCGGCGTCTGACCCGTCATCATTCTTAACTCCGGACACGTACGTGGAGTCGCCGCCGCCTCCTGCTGCGTTGGGGGCGGCATATATACCATTAGACAGTCTCGTACCAGATTCATCAAAGAAAAAATTACCATCTTCAATCAAAGAAGCATAGGATGCCTTGGATAAATAAACAAAAGGGTTGTCATCCCAATGGGAGAAATTATGATTATCAGTATTAGGAATAGCCCCGCCGCCTTGTTTTATGTGTTCTAAAATTTGCTCTTTACTGACTGATACTCCTCTAATATTCCACCACCACGTAGATTCATATTTTGTTACAAATACTTTTTGTTGTTCTATAACATTAAGCCCTGTAAGCGCTTTAAAACGATAAATGAAACTAAAAATATCTTTCAAGGGGATACAATCAAACGAGCCACAAGGTTTTTGTTTACTTGGACTGAACAATGCTTCGCTAAGAGGTGTGTCGACAGTAATTGATTCAAATAACTGATTATACCATGTAGTCCGTAGTCCGCCGGCTTTATCTAATAATCCAAAAAAACTACACCAACTAATGTCAGGAGGGATAGCATGTTTAGCTTCAAACAAGGGAAAGCAAAAATATTCATGAGCGCCGGTCCAATCAATAGGCTCACCGGTATCAAAATCATAGGATTGAAATCCAACGTTTCCCATTTTTTCTTTCACCATTGTTTCTTTGAAAATAACAGCCGGCATCTCGCCTGCAAAATCAACAAATTTAAGATCGTCGTTTTCTCTCTTAATATACCCTGCAAGTCGCAAAACGCTATTAATGTCCAATATATCTTTTACAGGTTTCTTATATAGCCATTCAAAAAAACTTTGTCCTGGTATTCCCCAAACTACTTCATTGCCCAATAAATAATTCTCCATCCAATTGGGCATAATCCCTTTCTGTGCTATAAATTTAAGTAATTGAGCAGTCCACGTCTTATTTAGTGGATACTGATACCAAGGCGGCTGCGGGGCGTTTTCGACCGATTTGGGTACATATAAATCAATGTATTTATCTTGAGATAAACTAAGAAATTCTTTTGAATTGTCACCCGGAGGTATCATACTATTGTCAACGTTTGGATAATAAAAACTACTAATTAAGTTTTCAATATCATTAAGATAGTATTTTCCACTATATTGCCAATCTAAATTGCCATCATTGATATATTTTTCATATACATCTGGATATGCTTCTAAAAAATCTTCCGACTTGTAATTCATCAAATACATAGTAAAAAAGATATTTGTGTCTCCACCTCCATCTATATAGTCTGTCCAGAGTGCGGTGGGAGCTGAACTCAACATACTTTGAACAATCGAATGCAATTGAGGAAAAAGCATTATTAATTTTGTTTCATATAAAAATCCTACTAAATGCTTTCGACCGTCTTGTGACCCCATTATTTTACTATCTCCTAAAGCCATTAACAATTTGTCAAAATATTGTATCGTCTCTATAGGCAAGTCTGAGAGAAAATTAGCATTGTGTTTTATTTCTATTAATCTTTCCATTCCTATGCCATTTGGATTTGCTTGCAAAACAAGACCAATATCAGCTGATTTGTTTAACTCAAGCGATGTAAAATCAAAGTATTCAGTTTCACGCCGAGTTTCCCTAAAGATGACAGGCGCAGAAAGCGTGCCTGCATCGTCTGAATGGATTACTCTAGTAGGCGCATTAATCGATTCATTGGCGCTATATTTAAATGAATCCAGATAAAGAGTTAATTGATCATTTTGTAATGCTTGTATTCTATCGACATATGACATTTCAGACAACGAAAGAAAAGGATCTATATTATCTTCATCTTCTGGATTTAAAACGCTCTCTAATAGTTGATATTCTGTAGTTTCGGTAAAAGTAGTCGCAAATTCTTTAGACACTACATATTTTAGCTGTTGCTTAACAAAGTTGATTTGAGCGTTTTTAATGATATCAAAAGATTCTTGATCTGTAAGACTATCTTTCTGGTAAATAATTCTCATTATATCGGTTATAAATTCTTTTAACACTTCATTGTAAAACCCTTCAAATGCATTTCCACTAGGAAAAAAGCGCGCTAATGTTCTTTTAATTGACTCTTCAATTTCTTTATTAATAAATTGATCATAAAAAGAACGTTCGTTGTCTTCTTTTAGTTCCGTGGGAAAAATACCATACACAAATAAAGATTTCATTATTTCTTTTACAGCAATTGTTCTTATTACACAATCTAGCGCAATTTTAATTGTAGCTACGTTAACCGGTCCTTTAGTGGCTGAGTCGGGGGCATAACAAGTTAAGCTTTCTGCTAATTTTTGCATTTGTTTGTTTAGCACTTTCTTGTTCATAAACCCCAAAAAACACCCATCAATAGAAAGATGCTTATTTAATTGTAATTTATTAAACTCTTTTTTATCATAAAACCCCAATTTTAAGCTACTATAAAGCAAATCTCTAAAAATGCTATTTAACAATAGCATATAAAAATCTTGATCTAGGGCATACTGACTTGCTTCTTTCTTAATATTTTCGAAGTAATAAGTGCTTAATGTGGCTACTCCATACTCTGGATTAAAAAGACTGTTCTCGGGTGAAAGTTCTTCTGCAAGAATTTTATTAGCACTGTATTCCGCTAGCACCACATCGCCCACTTGATCTTCTTTTGTGCTGGAATTTAGCGTCACTCGTAACGTTACATCGTCCGCTTCTTCACTAGGTGGTGAAGCGTCATATGTAAAATCTATGGCTTTGTTTAAATTTTCCTCAATTTCAAACAAAGACTTAAATTTAATATCCCCGGTTGGGAGCTTTTTAAAAGCAATGGCGTGCGGGCTGTTCGGATTGGCTTCCGTTTCAGAGAGCAGTTTAATTATCTCATAAAACACATCAGGAGCAACCGTATTACCCTCATATTTAGAAACAGCTGCCGTAGCATTTGGCATAATGGTTTTTATATCTTCATCGGTTCGAGCACCCGGTTTTTTGAGAGACACGCTAACAATATCTTTCACCATATTCGCGGCACCAGCGCTAAAAAATTTAGGATCTTTATACACATCACCTGTTTTAAGATATATATCTTTTATTCTACTAATATCGTTTTCAAAATAACTTTCCAAAGAGCCAAAAATAGAATTTCCAATTTTATCAGCGCTATATTTTTGAGAAGGGTCAAACAATCCTGTTTTGTTATCAGCACAAGAACCTAAAGGCGTTTGAGGTTGAAAAAAATTATTTATTTGACCAAGAAGAGTGTGCACCAACCCCATAGGTAATTCTGCACGAGTAGATAACAATTTTAAACACTCTTCAGGCGGTATATCTTTGCACAACACTTGTTCTAAAATGGCATCATCTTTCCCAAAACATATTTTTAATAATAATGATTTTTCTCTCTCATAATTATTAATAGCTTGGGCACAAAAAGCAGGCTCTATGTCTTTAGAAAGTAATTTAAAAAATTCTCTTATACCTAAATCATTTACATACAAACTATAAAATTTTGTATCTTTTAGAAAACTAAAAGTTTTTATAACAGAAATAGCTTTTGAATATGATTTAGCAGGGGCTCGATTATTTAATATTTTACACATTTCATTAATACTAAAAGCTTCCGAAAGAGCGGTCAAAATTCTACTAAATTGACCCACGGTTATATCGGGTGCAACAGCCACTACAATTTTAAATCCATCACTATCTTCAATACCTTTAGTAGTATTATTGGGTCCGGTACGTGAATTGGTAATAAAACCAGATAAATCCACAGCACCCATGGGATTATATGGAGCATTAATCTTTTCTGCATCTTCACATGATTTACGTAGCGTTTCTAATGTAAACAAAATACCATTAATCAAAAGATCAGTAGCTAAATTAAGCCCAATTTGTATTAAAGAATCCCCTAGTTCTTTTAAAATGTCATTAATGGGATAATCGGTCTTGGTAAACATTTCAAGGCGTTTTGAGAAACCATCATATAATGCAGTACCTTGATCGACAAACCAATCACCCACTTGGGAAGGATCATCAATCAATTGATATATTAAATACCCAACCCCTGGAATTGCTCCCATGATGGCTAAACACAATCGGTTCCGTTGGGCTTGATCTTGAAATATCTCATCAAAATAATCATTCATCGTGTCTGCGCCAAAATTAGCCAAAGAATTTAAAGCATCGCCTGGTGCTGAAGGCGCGTCTGTCAAAGCTTGAATGTGTTGGAGGATTTTCTTAATGTTTGACAAGTTAAGTTTAAAATTTGTAATTTTTTCATTACTATTGTCTGGCTGCGTTGTGTAATTAGGATTAAACACGAAACCGTCGCCCCATGTCGTTTTAATATTGTCATCAACAGCAATAGTAAAGGAAGTGTTTTTTATGAACTCATTAAAAGCATATAGATTTTCAACTGCCTTATCTGGTGACGGAGCGTCCATTTTTAATATTGTTTTAAATATCTCAACTTTTGTGTTGTCTTTGATATAGGGATTCAAAACAACAAGATTAGGTATGATATATTTAAAATTAGCCGCCTCAATATCAGCTTTTACTACTGTTTTGACATCATGAAGAAAAGTCTTTTGAGCTGTAGTGGGTGGACCATACAAGGAAGCTCGGGTGATTTCACTAGGAACTAAGAAATTGTAAAGTCGTAACTGTTCTTTCGCATTGTTTATAGCTTGATTAATAGTAATTTCTTTCGCTAATAATGATTTTCCGCCCTCTGCTGCCTCACCAGTTCCTTGTAATTTTTGGTTGTAATAGTCCATTGTGGATTGATGACTTGAAGGTATATTTCCCTGAAACGCTGCGAGTTGCCCATCTAACTGCGTTTTTGCAGTTTGAAGCTCGCTTATTCTACCCTGCAAAGAACTTTTTTGCGCCAGCAACGAACGTTCTCCATCAGCAAGAGTTTTAACAATTATTACAATGCTAGATCTTATTTTTTCAATCGCTAGTTTGCTTTCTTCTACATTAGCCCAGACCCCTATATTCATGGCATCTGCAAGTAATTCTGCTAACCATGCACCACCAACTTCTAACGCATTTCCTCCCACTTCAATAGTTTCTTCAATCGCAAAATCAAGTAACTGAAAATACACTTGACCCAGTTCTTTGGCTAAATCCTTAGCCAAGCCATCATCCATATTTTCTAATTCTTGTGTGATTCCTTCTAGATGCTTGGAAAACCATGTATTTCCGTCATCATCACGTTGCAATACCCAATCGCATATTTCATCTAATAATTCATCCAAAGGGATTAATTTTAATAAACATTTTGAAGCTAATTTAATTAAATCAGGAATATTTATGTGATTTAATAATTTATCGTAAACATCATTAATGTCACGTATCTCGGAAAATTTACCATTAGCCCATTGTAGTCCTAAAAAGTCCCCAATGGATTCATACTGCTTAGAGATTTCATCATTTAAATTTTTCTTAAATCCCAATGCCATTTGAGGAGGGTTAGTCATATAATTATCAAAATATTCATCATCAAGAAGCTGAGTGTCGCCAAGAATAAACTTTTCAATTAAGTTCGTTGTAAGATCAGAAGTGGCAATACTAGGAGCGGGGACAATATATGTCTTTATAAATAAACGAACTTCATCCTTATTGCGAAATGCCGCCATTGGCGTACGAGATTGAGTCGTTGTTTGGTATTTATTATAAAGCGCACCCAAAGAAGCAATAAAAGAATTCAAAGTTTGATTAGAAAATCTGGAGGAGGCGTGTTGTAATTCAATATATTCATCAGCATTTCGCGGACGCCAAACAGTGCCTGCAGGCGGGGCTTTAATAAAAAATAGTTTCACTAATGATTTAAAATCACTAGTGAATTCAAATTCTACAAAAGACCTATTGTCAATTTTAATATTATTGCCAGTAATAAGTGCTTTGAGTTGTTCATCGACCTGTCTTAATAAACCTACATAATATGATGGAACAAATGGTCTATCAAATTTGATATCATAATGTTTTATACGTTGCTCCAGGTCTAAAAATATTTTACTAGCAACTGCAACATATAAAGGAAAATCACCTAGCCTTATACGCACAATTCTATTTCCGATTGAGTTTGTCATACTAATATTAGAAGAAGAAGGATAGTTGCCTTCAGGAGGACCCGGCGGAATAGCAGTTGGTAAAGAAGTAGTCTGTGCCGCGGCAACCCTGGGATTTCCCTGCAGGCGGATTTGATTTAAGGTGACAAAAGCTATAAATCTATATTCATCATTTGAGTTGGGATTTTTATCAAATACTGCTTTAAAATACACTTCTGATCCTTCGCGCCACATTCCGGCGGTATGACCAACCTGAAGGATTGCGTTGCTAGCATCTGATGTTGGGCTTCCTGAAGAATCCAGCGGAGACGTAGTGGAATTAAACTTTCCAAACCAATAGACCTCTTTATGGGATTGCGGATACACTTGGGAGAGACCAGCTGCGCTTGTTGCAGTTGTCATTTTAGAAGAAACACCTTGTGCATATGTTGTAAGATCGCTTTCCGGACCAAAATATATAAATTTGTTATAATATTCATCTAGTGATACAGCCGCGCGAAATCCATTTATGACGTTATTTTTTGAATTTGCTGGGCGTACTTCTATTTTAGGATATTTTGTTGGCATGTAATTTCCTCTTAATTGGTTCTGTTTTTTTCACTTATGATTTTGTACGTTCCCGTTCGCGATAAACCATTTGTATCGTTATTAATTCTATTTTGCATTTGACTTATAGTGTTCCGCTGCATCTGCGATGCATCTAATAAAGCTTTAGTCCCAGCTTCCACGCACTCCACAGAAATGAAGTTTTTTCCTTCATTAAACCCCAAAGGGTTTCCTGTAGCCATAGAGCCTAAAAATATTGCAAATGGATCATAATGTTTATGTTCAGCTAAAACAGAATTCATATCAATTTGGCTCGTTATAAAAGAGTATACTATAGCTCGTAATTCATCTACAGCTTTCGAAAGACCGGTCAAGTATTGAACAAGATTGCTTCCTTTTACAAGAGGTTGTAAATCTTCATCATTATTACCGGCAATTAAATCAATACCAAATTTGGAAGATAATTCTCCTCCGCGACTATTTGTTTGATCCATACCGGTAATTAATCTTATACCAGACTCTCTAGCCATTATCACTACATCGTCTGCTTTAATAGCTGCTAAAGAAAAACCTTTTCTAGTTTCCATAGATTGTTGTGATTCATCCTGAACTGCTTTGCCAAACGTACCTTGAGCAACTTTTAATAAACTGTCTACATCCGCTTTTTGAGATAAATATAAATACGCAGCATCTCTTATTAGATCATTAGGCTTTTGAACATAATATGGTGGTCCTACGCCATCTGGAGGTAGTGCGGTGGCTTGTATATTATTAGGGCTTCGACCTGCGTAAAGATAACATGCTCCTGATTTAGTATGACCTCGCAAACGATAATACTCATCTCGACCAAAAATCACTCCTGCATTATTTTCACACTCCATGTTTGCATCGCCAGGGTACAATAAAGGCGCAGGCACTGGCTCTATTAGTCTATCGCCAGCGATACCTCGTAAATGACCTGTAACTCCCTCCGGTAAATTAGTTAATGTACTGGCATTGTTAATACTGATGCCGCTCATATCTTTTACCGGTCTCTCATTGGCTGTGGATGGAGACTCTCCTGAGGTTATAGTCCCAGGACCATCGCCAGGGGGTGGAGATGTTTCTTCTCCCAGGGGGTCATTTATTGGATCGACAGCTAGTGCGGGATATCCAAAATCATTAGCCGACGTTATATTATTTTCTTTAGCTGCTTCATAAGCACTTATCTTCGCATCCATGCTAGCTTGCATGCCCGCTGCAATTGAATCTAGATGATCACCGGCAAGACCAATGATCTTATTAGCATCTTCTTCTGATATCTTAAAAGCTACGTCGTTATAATGATCTGTAACCTCATCAGCTGCAACGTTGCTGTAACTTAAAGATAAAGTATAATCTATAAAATTTTCTTTAAAATGGCTTTTAGAGACGTATGTTGGTTTATCAGGTCTATTATACAATTCTTCTGTAAAATTAATAAAAGCTGATTTTGCATCTGGCAATAAAAACGTTTTCTGTTCAACAGTTGAAAAATCGTGAACTACTTTTAAAACGACTTTTAATTTATTACTTCCACTTTTTTCTGCATATGCTTGTAAAAATACAGACATTAATAGTGCACCTATTACCTTTTGTTAAAACCGCCAACGAGTACCTGTGAATATCGCATCTTTATAAAAATCCCAGTTACTTATTTCAGTGCCAGGATTAGTAGAAAGAGATTGGCTTCTTCCCCCATAAGCTTCTAAAAGACCGTGGCGTCCCCCCAGCGAGTAACCAGCTCTCAACACTTCATCACCCCATTTAGTTACACCTTTAACAAGACCTTTGAAAGTTTGAAAATGGTGCCATTCATTTTTATTTGGGTTTCCTCCTAAAACATGTCGTCTATGATCACCCTTGCGATATTCGCGATATGCTCGAATGGGGAGAAAACCATGCGTGGCAGCTAGTTTTGTAAAACTAACAGCATGCCCTTCCCATTCTACAAAAGTATTCATATTAAACCCTGGGGGTGCTATTCCTCCTCCTCCAACTTTTGCATGCGCAACCCATAATTTAACCTTTGGGGCTGATGTGTCGTCGACTTTCATCCAAACATGAAATTTTCCTAATCCTGCTCCCTTAATGAAACGTCCGGACGAATCTTTCTTTCTTGTGCCGTCTTTATTCAGCACTTGATCGAAAAAAGCCGGTCCATAAGTATTGCGAAAATCAGTTTCAGTTTGATTAGGCGCGTCTGAAAGGGTGACTAAAAATTGTGTTCTAGTGTCAGTAGGAGGATAAAACATACCAGACTGAGTTGCCAAATCAAAAGCTCTTCCAATCGCATGAAACGACAAAAATCCAGCTTTACAAAACTCTTTACGCTGCTGGGGTCCTTTCGCCCAACCACCACATGTTCCAAAGACGTGATCAGTTATTCCCGCGACGTTTGGCTTATGAATTTGTAGTTTCATGCATTCTTTAAGCAAAGCTATAAAATCATCAGCTATTCCATGTGCCACTTGTAAACGTAGATTCGTGGCGGTCTGAGCGATGGGCTTGCGGCTGGACCAACAATTTATAAGCTTAGGAATACCATGCGCAGTTATATTAGTACACCTAGTTAATCCTTCCTTACCGGGATACTTCGCTTCCACCTCTGCTCTTTGGGTTGGTGACCACACCAGATGTTTTGCTTGCTGTCTTGCACCTGCTATCTTGCCTGTACTCGGTACGTCCTTGCATTTCTTAAATTCAGTGCCATCAGACCTCTTTGGAAAAGGTCGAGCGCCGCGTGGGCGCCTTGTTCGCTTACGACGTTGCTTGGCTAGCCCAGCGGCTGTCACGTTTGTAATATTAAATATTGTTTTAATATGTGGACCACCAAAATTTTCCTGATTTTCAAAAGCAACTATCATGCGAGTCCCTGGTGAAACACTCCTTGGGGTTACCCTAGGATTAAAATCGCTAGCCACGCCAATAAATGTGGGATATAACGACATTTTATGAAAATCCTTCTCATCTTTTGGTATAGGAAGCATATTATGTATAACAGGTATTCTAGCTTTTATTCTTATTATATTTTCCCCGTTTTCAGTGGTAAGATTATCTAAATGTTTTAAACATATCGCTTCAAATTCAACTTGAGTCTTTAACTTACTAGGCTCATAGTGAGCCAACATAGTTTCTCTTAATTGAGTTCGAACATCCTTGAGATAGTCTATTGTTTCTCTGTTTTCCATGGGCTGTACAAAACCTGAATTTGCGCCCACTCCTATGTCGTTAAATAAATTTGCCATATTCTATTGCTTTTCTCCCTGAATAACATCAAAAAGATCTTTTTTGTCATTTTCTGTAAGAGCTACTGAGCCATCGCCCTTCTTGGATAAAATAGAAGTAAGCTTAACTAGTTGTTCATTTGAACGTTGAAGGGTTTCAACGTATTTAGCAGCAATAAATCCTAGATTTTTATGAGAATCTGCATCATTAGCTTTATTGATTTCTACAAATAGTTTAGTTAGGAGAGTAGAAGTAATATCTCTATCATCTCTAATATTTTTGATTGCTTCTTGGATGAAATCTTCTACATCTTTTACTGTTCGTCCCATTCTTTTTTAAACTCCGCGTAACGTTTTCTTATTTTGTTAAGAGAACTTACTACTTGCTTGGTGTTTAAGCCTGTAATCTCTCTAATATATAAGTAAATAGCTTTTTTATTGAAAATTTCTATATTTTCAGACTCATCAAAGAGTATTTCTATTGCTTGAATTGTTTTTTGCTCATTAGGACGCAAAGGAAGCTTCTTCCAGTCAGTAACTTCCTGCTTTAAATGAGCAAAAAACTCATATTTGTTACGGTCGGGGATATAAGTATTATGAGTTACAAGCTGACGAGCACCGGCTGCGCCTTCATTGTTGAATTCAGCTGAAAAATAGTAATCATCAATGTGCAATTCCCTTTTAGACCTCTTGGAAGTCTTCTTAACTTCCGCGATAAACCAATTTTTAGAGATTACACTAAAATAAGTAAACGCTTTAGAACCTTTAGCAGGGTCAAATTTGTTTAAAACGGTTATTAACCAATTTTTGCAATCTTCTCTAAGAACATCTATATTTGGAAGAGTGGTAAACTTGTAAGTATATACAATCTTATCTACCATCTCATCCAAAACAGGACCAATAAGCTCTTTATATAGCTGATTTCTTAGCTTAGAATCTTCAGTATTACAGTAATCAATGATGGCTTGTTCATGTACCATTGTAAAGTAATAATTTTTGGGGCTACGCTTCCTCGCCATAAGCTTCCTCTTCCTCTTCTTCGTCTTCTTGTTCATCTCCTAAAACAGCTGTAAACTGTTTAGATTCTTCTACTATAGCTTTTGAATGACGAAGGAGGTTTCCTAGGGTCTCATCACCATAAAATCTTTCCAAATTATTAACAATATTTACATGTGTTTCGTATTCTTCCAGCTTTAAGACAAAAGCATCCAGACCTTCTTGAAAGCTCAAAAATCGACGCAAAAGTTGCACAATATACCAAATAAATAAGATATTCATTACTACAGAAAAAAACAATAATATTTCAATCATCTTGAGTCATCCAATGTTTTTTTCTGAGCTTTTAAATCTTTTTGAGAGTCTTGTATAAATTCTTTTGTTAAATCGCCCACTTTTCTTTTGATTTCTGTTTTTTTAGATAAATTGGTAAAAGGCGCTGGTACCCTATATACATTTTTAGATTCACACCAAAAACAATCTTCAATTGTTTCGGTCATGCCATGGCTTTCTTTCCATTCACCTAAACAGTCTGCGCATTCATAAATATATATGGGCATTTAATCCGCCCTAGATTCAAAAGGGTCAATGGGGCGATTATCTTCTTCTGTCACCACATCAAAATTATGGTTTGTTTCTTCATTAAATCTTACAAGCGGTGGATTCAATACTACTAAACCCTCCGGTGAATTAACCATTTTAAACCCTTCTAGCACTGGCACAATGTCACTTTGCTCTAACAAGCTCTTTTGTAGCGCCATCATAAGCGCTCCTACTGCTTGCTTTGATAAATTAGTGTGTTGAACTTCTGTCATTTTATTTCTCCTTTGTTATTAAACATCGCTTACTGCGCGACCTTTTAGCTGTTCCCAATCTCTTTCTGGTCTTACTTCTAGATTCTTGTTCCATACAGATTTTAATACAGTGGGGCTCACTCCCAGTTTTTCAGCAAAGTTAATCATCGCATTAAGATCTTTTGGAAAACAAGATCCTCCAAATCCATATTTTCCGTCTGGTCCTGGTGCGGAAAAGTGAGATCTTCCAATTCGTTTATCGTATAGACCATATTCTACGATCTTATCATAATCAACATTGATATTTTCACATATTTGTTTCATTTCATTAGAGAAACTAACTTTGGTAGCAAGAAAACAATTAATAAAATATTTAACCATCTCAGCAGAATCAGAACCAGTTTTAACTAATGTTGTTTCTGGGAAGACTCTTCTGAAAAGATTTTTTACCTTAGTAGACGCTGGGCGGGGACCGCCAATAATAATACGTGTTTGGTTTTTAAAATCATCAATAAAATTAGCTTCAGTAAGGAACTCAGGATTAAAAACTACCTGTATATTGTCGCATTCTTCATTAAACCCAGCAGTTGTTCCTGGCGGGATAGTTGATTTTATAACTGCAATATTATTATTGGCGTACTTCTCCAGATTATATATTGTTTCAGAAACGATAGATAAATCACAGGCGCCACCAGGCTTCATTGGAGTTGGAAGACAAACAAAAATAATTTCTTGCGCCGTTTTTTGACTCAACTCTTCCAAAGAATTGCATGTAGAAGCCTCGTTCTTGTATTTATCATAAGTTTCCACATTTACATGATTTTTAAACCCTTCCTTAATTGCAGTTCCTACAAATCCCTGACCTACAATGCCAATAGTTTGTTCATACTTCATTTCTTAACTCCTCGAAACATTCATTAATGCCTTCTAGTATTTGTTTTCTGGGCGCCCAACCTAACTCTTTAAAAGAAGACATGTCGGCTTTTGTACGCAAAACGTCACCTTTTCTTTCCTCAACATAATCAAATTGAACTTCAGGAAAATATTTTAAAACTATATCCTTAATTTCATTCAAAGAAATGTTCTCACCAGTTCCTACATTAAAAAAGCGACCATTAAAGGCGCCTTCATATTCCATGGCAAATATATTTGCTAAAACAACATCTTCTACATGCGCCATATCTCTACGCTGATTGCCATCGCCGGTAATAAAAGGATTTTTTCTATCTCGAATGTGCTGCATAAAATTAGACACTGCGGTTGCATATGGACCTTCTGCTTGTTGATCTGGTGAGTAAACATTAAAATACCTCAAAGATACTGTATCTAAGTCATATAGGTCAGAATATAATTTACACTCCATCTCTGATATTAGTTTTTGCAATCCATATGGACTACTTGGACCATGACCGTTGCCAACAACAGAAGAAGATCCCGAATATATCACCCTTTTTGCGCGCACTTTTCTCGCAAAGTTTAACACATGAGTTGTCGCTAAAACATTGTTCCTCATAGTTTCTACAGGATTCTCGACGCTGTAAGCAACTCTGGGAATACATGCCAAATGAAAAATATACTCTGGTTTAAAGTTATAATAGTGAGGATGAAACTTGTCTCTCATTGGCTCATTATATTCTTTAAGATCTTGCAAAATATCATGACCCTCCACAAGATCTATTCCTTGCACGTCGTGTCCTAATTTTTTCAGCTTCGTATGCAAATGAGAACCAATATATCCTCTATGTCCTGTCACTAAGCATCTGGCCATTTTTACTCCTTATTGCCACCGGAACCATCCATTGAAATCAACATAACTTAAGTTTTTGTTTGAGTTGCCTTTCCATTGTCGCCAAGGACCATATACACCAACTTTTTTTGCGTCACTAAGTGCTGCGCCCCACCAAGATAATGTTCCGTGTGTAAACATTATATTATCAAAAGACCTAATAAAATTAAAGTCTTCATAAGCATTTCCTTTTTGTAAAATTGGATTAAACTCGCTCAACCCTTCTACAAAGGAATTAAAATAATTTACAGATTTCTCTGGTGGAACTCTATTTTCTTCTGCGACGTTAACATGAAAACTCATAGATTCTAAACTCTCTGGAGTTATAAAATCCCATTTTGGCATATCAGTTACAATATACATTTTTTCAAAGTCAAATTGTTTAATTGCTTTTATATAATTTTCAACTTGTGGTTTATGTTCGAATGATTTTTTATAAAAAAGGCGATCTCCTCCTCGAAAATGAATTACTAAATCATTATGATTTCTATTATACACTTTGGGAAACCAACTTTTAATTAAATTAATATGCTCTTTGTAGTATGTATGATCTTCGAAATACCCCACAAGTACAAAATTATTTTTTTTATATTTTTCATCAAAAGCAAATTTATAATTTTGATCATTAATGTACATATAATTTGTAATGTCTTTCTTAAATCCTACATTCATTTGCTCAAAATAGGAAATAGCATAATATTCTGAATGCGGAGGGCATAGAAAAACCTCTTGATTGTGGTGCTCTGCTAATAATCTACCTGCAATATACTGAAAGAGATTGTTTCCAAATCCATTTGTTAATTGTACTAAAACCATATTAAAAAATAAATTTCCTATTAACAAATAAAATATCCCCTTGGGGGGTATAGTTGGAAAATTCTCTAAAAACTTCATACTTCATACTTCATACTTCATACTTCATTTTAAACCCACTCCTTTTACAAATTTAAGCCGATATACATTAAACAAACGCAAGCAGTTTAAAATCTCCACCATGGCATGTCATTCAATTTCCTACCATCAGAAAGAATATATGTATTATTTGGGAAAAACCAACATTTAGGGCTATTAACATATGAATAAATCTTTTCATCATCACCAGAATAAGAATCCGGTACATAACATATTGTGTTGTTTTTTCTAATTGCCGCAGATAACACATTAGACCCGCTATATAAACAAATAAACACTTCACAACTCATGATTACATCAGAATAATGAAATATATTTTCAACTTTTATGTTTTTCGTTATTAAATTTTTAATACTTTCAGCCAACGCGAAGGGAGAAGGGCTATGCTCACTTTCAATTATATATATTTTATCTTTTTCGTAAGTATCTATAACAATCTTTAAGTTGTGTTTTAAATTTTTAAGATCATATTTATTATGAGAAAACGATGAAATCGCGCCAATATCTATTACTATTTTATCTTCTAAATTATCAATAAGATTTGGTTTATAAAATATTTCTGGTATTGAATTCTTTGGTTTAAAATTAAATCTAGCTTCATTCCATTCTATAATGTTTCTACAATTATATGAAATATCTCTAGGGGACAAGGCGCCACAATTTGGCTTAGCATCGTAGTCAGAATCCAATACATATGGATTAGCGTCCCACACTATTTTTTTTATTTCATTATTTCTATATGCATTAGCACTAGAAACATAAAATTCAATACCCTCATCGTGCAATCGACGCGGTAGCGTAGAAAATTGTAAATTATCGCCCAATCCACCCCAAGGTTGATGTAGTATTGCTGAATTCATCATTAATATTATACTTAATTTCGCTAATTGTTTTAAATTATTTTTTTAATGTCTTTACGTGTTAAACTATATGTGCCAAACTTCGTAACCGAATATGCTGCGCATTTATTGGCAAAATATATAGATTCTGGTAGGTTTTTTGTTAATGTATAACAATACACCAATCCACTAAGAAAAACATCGCCGGCGCCGCAAACATCGAAAACATTAACTTTTTCAGTTTTATACAGTTTATCGTTACAAAACGCACCTTTAGATCCCATAGTAATTATCAATTCACTGTTTTTTGGCAAATAAACCAAGTTTTCATATTCTTTTTCATTTATTTTTACAATCGAATTCTTATAACATGAAAGATCATTCTTCTTTGAATCAACAAAAACTGGTGTATTTTCAAAATATTTTGTTATTTGATCGCAATTACTATATGATAAAAAGCCTTTGTCATAATCACTTATAACAACAGCGTCTAAAGTCTCATTAATAGATCTTATCTTATCAATTTCAATAGAACAAAAATCCGAATATTCTCCTTCATCGACTCTTAATACGTGTTGATTAAACTTTTCATCAACAAAACGATGCTTTTTTATTATTTCTTTATTAGTTATGTGGAGTACTGAAATTTCGAAAGCTTTCAAGTTGGCAACAACATTTGCTGACATTCCAGGTTTTGTTTCCATTCTAGTTTCTTTTAATATTAGTACCGGCGCTTCTGGACTAATCCTTTCACACTTTCCATAGTGATATATATCCTTGCAACTATCACCTATTACTAAAACTTTTAATTGTTTCTGTTGTTGAATAACCATTTATTATATTAAATATCCTTACTTCTGCCATATCATTTCCAACGACTTCCTCTGGTTTATAGTCTCCACCCTTCACGATAATATCAGGTTTCAAATCTTTGATTAAATTGTAAGGCGTATCTTCCTCGAATATTATAACAGAATCAACAAACTTACATGACTCAAGCATAAACTTTCTATCTTCTTGATTGAATATCGGTCTTTGGGCACCTTTTAGTCTTTTTATGCTTTTATCACTATTGAGACCGACAATAACCGTACCTATTGATTTGCAATATTTAAGCAATTCAACATGACCACGGTGGAGAATATCAAAACAACCATTTGCAAATACTATCATTTCTTAATATTAGACTGCTCTTCAAAAAAAACTTCAGAATTTATAGCTTTATCACATATAAACACATCATAAGCTGGTTTTCCAAGCTTATATTCATGATATTTTGCGCCCCAAACACTAAGTTGTTTACCAGTCAAATCGGACCAATCTAAACCACTATTGCTTCCACGAGCTGTCCAATAAATCACTGTATGCCCAGCGTCATATAATTCATTTATTTTTTGAATATTTTCTTTTATTGGTTTAGCAGTGGTGTAGTCTCTTTCGGTATATTTGTCGCTACTATCATAATGACAAATTGTTTCATCAATGTCAACGTAATAAATCATTAATCCCCTTTTAAAATTCTATAGCTATCAGAATCAAAATGCTGAGTTGAGAACTCAAATAATTCAGTGTCTTCTATAGCTATCATCTGGTGGCGTAAGCCTCGATAAACATGAAAGTTGTCTCCTTTTTCTAAAATAATTGATGCTGCATGATAAAGATCATCTTTTTCAGAAAACATCACCTTTATCTTTCCTGACTGTACGTAGAATACTTCATCTTTAAGCTTGTGATGGTGCCAAGAACATCTTTTTCCTTTGACAAAATACAATAATTTCCCACAATATTCTTCACAGTTAACAATCCACTTTTCAAATCCCCACCCTTTTTCCACGTATTTAATGGGAAGTTGTTTCATTGTGTCACCCATTCTTTTCTAAAATGATATTCCAATTCAATGCATGATTGTGTGGAGTTAATACTTTGTTTTTTTCACTTTTGATAATTTTTACGTTTTTATCAGAAATTAAGTCATAAAAATCTTCTGGTTTTTCAATGTATAAAACCCCATATTTATCCAAATCATTGCCCAATTGTAATTGTAAGAATATTTTACCCTCCGGACGAAGACACCTAATCGCCTCATCAATAAATTTATTTGGATCGATCGAATGGTCAAATATGTTTGTGTAAAAAAGACCAACAGAATTATCAGCAAATTTCATATCATGTATATCATCTTCAATGACATGTTCCATAAAAGGTACCAAGTCGGTGCCTAAAGTTTTTTTGAAACCTAACACTCTAAGGGCTAGCACTTCTTCGCCCGTTCGCGCGCCTAGGCAATATACATTTTCTTCTTTATGACCACTTAAGATATCATCATATTGCTTAAACGTCGGCAAGAATTTTTTTGTATTTTCTTTTAACGCAGATTGCCATTTTTTTCTCCTAACAGGATCTTCAGTTTTTTCTTTTTGAAGAGATATATATGAAGAATATATATCAATTTTTTTTATATTGATCATGATCACTTATCCTCTCAATTTTTTTCTTTTTTAAGATTTTTAAAAATTCCATATACTTCGCAGCAATCTTTTCCATATTATAATCTATGTCCCAAGTGTTTTTAATCTTTTTCTCAAAATTAATATTTGGAGGTTCATAAAGCTTAACCGGTTTAAAATCCCACTCTTCCTCTTCTAGAACAATTGCATCCGGTCCTGCTATTTCTTTTGTGCCACCGGCAGATGAACATATTATTTTACATCCACTTGCACGGGCATCAACGACAACGTTTGGACAATGATCTAACCACGCTAAGTGTAAAAAATATTTAGATCTTTTATATAAAGAAGTAAGTTTGGCTATGTCGACGTTTCCAACATAAAATATCCTATCACTCTTATTTATTTTTTCCTCTGACTTTCCAGCAATAACCAAGCAATCTTTTTCTGATGAATGTTCCAAAAAGTATCTTATATTTTCATTTAATCTTTTATGTGGGCGCCAAGAAGAGGCGCAAGACCAAACATTATCAAATTTATCTAGCGAAGGATGATTAAGTGTTGGTGTGCCTTCTATAAACTCTAAATCTGCTCCATTATGGATTACAACTGAGTTGGGGTGTTCTCCAAAATATTCTGTTGTTAACGTCTTATTAAAATTTGATTGAAAGATTACGCCGGTAGATTTATTATAGGTTTTTTCAATATTGGCGTTTTGTATTTTGTAGGGTTGGGAGAGATTAAAGTATATCCCATCTAATCTTTGGTATAATGGCGTATTTTTAGGATTTTCCGCTCGGGTTTCTATAAAGCAAAGGCGAACATCAGGTTCGGCATTATAATCGAAATTAACCCCGTTTTTAGACGCATATTTAACTAATTTTGAGGCGAAATGATTAGGTCCAGAGGCGCTACTGAGATTTACGTTTTCTAAGTGGATATTCATATTCTATTATAGCGTTTCTTTTCTCTTATTTCTTTGGCAGTAGCAACTTGTTGTTGAGTTTTTATTTTATCTACATTTAGTGGATTTTCTTTGTTGTAGACGTGCAAAACCTCTGGGATATACTTTGATTTTTCCGCGGACATCTCTAATAATGGAAGCATAATTGCTTGGTCATATGCCATTTCGTAATACTTTCCATTTTTGTCTTTTAAATCCTTTAGATTAATATTTTTCCAAAGTTTATACTTAAAGGTTCGCAAATGAGATGCTCTCCATTTGTCTTGCCGAAAGAGATTACTTTGAATCACTTCAGGAGGATATTGTGAAGGCTCAGGACCCTTAAACCCATGTGGATTCAAAACATAGCTTCCATAGGTGATTAAAGTATCATCATTATATGCCTCACACAATCTATTAAGTGCGTTTCTAGATGATATCCAATCATCTCCATCAAGAAGTACTATAACGTCTTCCCCGTCGCAATCAAGCTTATCAATTGCTTCTACAATATTTCTAAGAGCAAACTTCTTTTCTTTATTAACTACTAACTCAAATTTATCACAATTGCTTATTTCTTCATTAACTATCTCAATTGAGCTATCCGTTGACATGTCATCAACTAAAATACATTTAAAATTTTTATATTTCTGTCTTTGGATGCTCTTTATACATTTGTGAATCCATTTTTCGCAATTATAAAAAGGAATGACGAATTTGAAATTAATTTTTTTCTTTTCTGTTCGACTTGATGCTGGTAGAGAGAGATGTTGAGAAGCAATATCTTCTATTTCATCCCAAAACGTCTTTATCCTTCTTTTGAGATATTTTAAAATACTTTCTTTTGTATCAAACCAATCTTCATCTTTGTGTTGAACATTGTCATTTAGAATAAGCTCACAATCTAGAAGCTTTGCTTCAATAGTCATTCTTGGGCAAGTATCATATGCTTTTGGAAAAAATATAACTCCTTTTGACTTTGCTAGTTTGGTTAACAGATCTTTATGCTTTAATCCCCAAACCAATTCATATTTTAAATTATTTTTTTCTGCGTATTCTACTGCGTCCTCTACTCCTTTAATCCAAGAGGGGGAGTTCAGTATTAAGTATGTATCATTTTTTTGAATAGTGTCTAAAGAAAAAATATAATCAAGTTTTTCTCTTGAAAACACCGAACTCAAAACCTTATTTCTATCATTTTTCATAAAAGGAAATAAATTTTGATAATGATCGAGTTGATTTTTTGACATCCACCAAGTTGCTTTAGAATTATTCAAAAAGATAGAAACTACTTTTCCATTCCTAGTTTTTTCGCAATTGCAATCTCCTTCTATTTTAATATGCTTACCGGAAGATCTAAACTTACAATACTTGTAATCGTATTCGAGAGCTGAATAGCTTAGATTTTTTGCAGCGTATAAAAGAGTACTTTCTGGTACTTGAGAAAAATTCCCAAATATCCAAAATGAATTATTATTTTCTTGCATTAATTTAATAAGATTTGGATCAGCAGATATAACTTTGTTGCAAGGAAAGAAAGAATCTTGAATTATTGCCTCTGTAGTTAACTCTGCGCCGCCTTCATAATGCTCAGCAAAACCATCTGCTACAAAAAATATCATAATTTAATTCGAATTAATGATTTGTGTTTTTTCCAATTCAGCAAATAAATCATCAATCTCTTGGTCTGTTACGTCGGTGCGTACATATTGAGATATAACGCTAATTAGCTTCTCATACTGCCGTTCTTGGGCGAATTCACCATTAATCCATTTTTTTAGTTTTTTCGCTTGTGACTTATACCGTCCATATTCTTTAAATACTTCGCGAAGTTTCATTTTATATGACCCTGGTTGTGGATATGCCCACATAGAATCTTTTTGTATTACTCCTTCCCATACGGCATTTTTGGATACCGGGCTTAAATCGTATGCAATTTTTGCAAAATGAGGTCGCAGTTTTTCTTTACCTTTTTTATCTTTTACCGGCATATAAAGGAAATCCATATGCCCGCTCCAATCTGTTGCTAAAACAGGCAAACCTGAATATGCTGCCTCAAAAAGAGGTAGTCCAAATCCTTCACCATGGGTTAATGAAGTTAAGCAATGTATATCCTTATGTGTATAAAGAGAATGCATTTCTTCTTCTGACATGTCTCCATGAAGTAAATACACCTTGCATTGTTTATTATCATACTTTTTTAAAAATTTCGAAAGCTCTTTTAATACATGCTTGCGATCGATAATAGACCCACCTTTGATAAACGTTTTAACTACCAAGCCTACATCTGGATTGTCAATAAATTCTTCCACAAACCAATTAACCGTATTAAATAGATTTTTTCTAGGTCCCCATTGTGCCACAGTTAAAAAATTAAACTTAGTATCAAGATTTAGATCTAATTTAACTTTATCATATTTCTTAACCGGATAATGCACAAGATCAACGTCTTTAAGACACTTTAAAAATACCTTTTGACCAGTATTTTTATTTATTCCCTCGTAAACCGAATTAAGAAATACCTGTTTTGAATGTTCTGAAACAGTAATTACTTTATCCATTTGATTAGCCTTCTCTAGCCAAACGGGCGCAACTTTTGTAGTTTCAATGCCGGCAGTGACACCAATATTCACTGGCGCCATTTTTTGCCATTCGTTTGGGATAGTAACCTGTATACTCATATCATATTGACCATTTTGTTGAGAATACACAGCTGTTTTTCTAACAATTTCATCGATCCATTGCCTTTCTTCATCATTTTCCCACACCCAATTGGACTGCCCCCAATTAACAGGTATTAAATGTACATCTAAATCTTTTTGTGTGCGTAAGGCGCGCAAAACAAAACGACAATGCTCTCCATAACCAGTTCTTGTAAGCGCTGGACCTCTTACTATTACCTTCATAACGCAATCTCCTCGCATATCCATGGCTGATGGGTTTTTCTAGTATCCCATGAACCTTCTTCCTCATGTATCTTTGTCATGACATCAACCCATGTTTTATTAAATGTGTCAAAATTATAATTTTGCATTACATGTTTTCTTCCTGCTGAGCCTAATTTTGCTCTTTCTTCTTTATCCATGTAAAACATTGTTTCCATAGCTTCAACAACGTCGTCACCGCTTAATCTATCTTCATAAATCCATGGAATACTCTGTGAACCAATAATAGCCTTTGAAGCAGGATATATACCAACTCCATACTCTTTCGCATCACCGGGTGAGCGAATTTGTTCTTGTAGCCCACCCGTCATTGAAACAATAATAGGAGTCTCGCAAGATAATGATTCTAGAGTTGCCAATCCAAAACCTTCCGCATCTGATATATTGATTGTACAATCAGCCATGTTGTATATCAATGATAATTTTGTCGAATCAACTTTTTGCTGGCTGAATAACACTTCACCATTAGTTAAGCCTAATTCTTCAACAATTGCTTGTAAATCTTGACCATTTTGATCTTTTACTTCGGTATGCATTACTAAACATGCTTTATCTTTTCCTACCTTTTCTAGAAAGTCGTTAAACCAGAATATTAATGAGCCGCTTTGCTTACGACGCGCATTACGATTATTCCAAAAGAAAATAAATTTATCGGGATCATAATATTCACCAAACACTTCTTTTTTTAAACTTGTTAATGTCTCATCATCATCATAACAACGAAAAATATCACTATTAACAGCATGTGGAATATATTGAGACTTAACGCTGGGCGCCACCGTTTTTACAATGTCATCAGTGACTTTAGAAATAGCTGCAACGAAATCATTAGATTCATAAAACACCTTATTATAAGTTGGATAAGGATAATTATCCCAAACATGATAATAAACCATTGGCACCAGAGGTCTAATTTCATTTTCCATTTCCCACAGCCAACCCCAAAAGCGCGGGTCGGTCATAAACCACAAAATATCTGGCTTGTGTTGACGCAAAATTGATCGTATAATGTCTGCATTTCCATAGCCATCAACAGGAAACATTACCCAATCATCGCCCCACTCCTCTGTTTTAATAGGGTTATGATTAGGATGCTTAATCGCGCCTCCTAAAGATATAATTTCAAATTTGCCGCTGCGAAGCAGCGCTTCACACATATATTTTGTTTGTGTACCTACACCACTTGGTGATAAAGGCATATCACTAATAGTTAACACCTTAATTTTCTTTCCAATTTCCATATAAACCTCTTATTTACAGAATTCTGTTTTGTAATATTCACACACACCATATCTACCATGACATGATAGTCTATTTTTAATGTTGATATTTTTATTAATATTATAAAGTGCTTTGGTTAATAATTTAAGAGCATTGTCTATTTTTTTTGCGCCATTCGTTACTTTAAATATTTCAACGTTGTTTTTTTTAGCTGTTCTTTTAAGAAGAGCAAAATGTGTAAGTACTTCGCCATAATCTTTGTTATACTTCTTACACCAAAAATGTTTATACAATGTAAGTTGGTATGTAATCATTTTTTCTGTTTTTTTACGATTATCCCAACCCCAAGAGCAGGTCTTCCAATCTATTATGTGGTATTTTTTGTCTTTGGGGGTGTAAATAACAAGATCAATAAAGCCCTTAAAATTTTGGTCCTGATCGGGAATCGATTCATGCAGCTTTTCTTCAACTGCTATTAACTCAAAGCTGCCAAACGTTTTTGTTAAAGAAGGTAGAATAAACTGAATTATATGATCTCCTTGAGATCTCATATCCGAAACTAGCTTAGAATTAAACTCAATATCAGGCACAGCTTCTTTTAGATTTTTTAAATTTTGCAAGAATTCTTTTTGAAAGCTAGCATGCGGGTCATAATCTTGTATGTCATTTTGCACAAGATGCTCACACACTGTGTGCAGCGCTGAGCCAAAAGTAGTATATTCATTGCCTTTAAATTGCTTTATCCTGTCAATATAATTAAGCTTGTGTTTCCATGGACAAACGGTCCACTCTTTAAGTTCTGAAAAAGATATATGCGGCATCTATTCCTCGTCTAATGTCGTAGCTTTTGTTTTTTGTTTTTTTCTTGGTTTTCGCGATCTTGTTGTTTTCTTTTTCACAGTCGGCGTGGGCGCAGGTACCTCTTTTACAGGTGTTACTACTAGAGGGGGCGGTTGTTTTAATTCAAATACCCATTCCCCCGAAAGACGACTTGAATAATTAGATATAACCCCGATTGGCGTCTTCAATGTCGACACTATATCTTTTTTATATTCAGGATGGTGTGTTTCTAGCCAATTTAATACTGTACTAATATCACAACGTTTCTTTTGTTGGCAAGCTTGCCGACTCGACATCGTAACTTTAACATGTAAATTGTAACCTTGTTTGTTAACGTTAATATTCATACTTATTAATCTCCTTTAAATTTCTTCACTATTATCTATAATAGTTTCAATTTTATTATAAAGTATCGGGCTTAAATCCCTTAACATTTGTTTATCGCCTAATAAGTAGTTTTCAAACCCATTAGCCCAGTATTCTCGCAAGGATGTAATAGCATAAGGAGAATAAAACAATTGAGATGACACAGTGCGTAAATAATCATAATCTAGCTCATTATACAAGTGATAGTCAAACCTGGCATCATACTCCGGGTTATTATATACTAACAGATTAACAGTAGGTTTGTCAATCAAATAATAAAGTTTTCTTCTTTTTCCAAGAAACTCCCTCTCCAATAATCCATCATCAAATATAAATTCTTGATAGTCTTTTTCAAACGAATGGGCTATTTCATGAATAATATCATCTAATAAGTCTTTTTCGTTGTCTTGTTCTGGAGATATATATATCGCACCATCCTTATATAGCGCGTTAAACGCGCCATTATCTTTATTAAAATCTTTAATATTAGCTACATAAATTATCTCAACATTCCGTAAAAGATGCCTAGGTATTAATTTTTCTATTTGTTGTAATACTAAATTAAAATTAATTTTTTTTATAAAAGGAGACAATAGATAAACTGGTATTCCTAATACATTATATTCTTTTTTTGATTCATTAAAACTCAACACTGAGTTTTGTATATATTTTATCATTGAGATGTATCTTCTTCAGTGGTGACTCCATTATACTCTATTTCAAATTCTTTAATATCTGTTGCAGCCTGTTGATATCCACGAACAAAATTTTCTTCTGCAATGACTAATAAAAGCTCCGGAAACTCTTTAGCCACCACCTCGATTACCATCTCAACAGTAACTTCATTATTTTCAGGTTGTAGTTGTTCGCCAACATACTCAACCAATAGGTTTTTAAGTTGATTATCAGTAGTAATAACTTTTAAAAGATCTGGGTTCATATCTGACATTGTAGCACTCCTTAGTATGATAATAGCATGTTATTAATTATATTTTTAAAGAATTTTTGAAGCTAGGGTGGCAATCTTTGATCTTTCCCCCTTGACCAAAGTAATATGACCTGACAGTCCATACGATTTAAATTTTTCTACTGCATGAGTTAAACCATTGGACGTCTCATCAATATAAACATTGTCTATTTGCTCAATATCACCAGTAAAAACAATTTTAGTGTTTTCTCCAACACGAGTTAATATTGTTTTAAGTTCATGCGCGGTTAAGTTTTGAGATTCATCTATAATAATGAATGCATTCGAAATAGACCGTCCTCGTATGTAAGTAAGCGCTTCAACTTCTATAGTTCCGTTTTTCATATACATTTCTAGTGTTTCGCGGTCATTACCCATTAAAAATTGTAAGTTGTCTTGAATAGGCGCGACCCAGGGCGCCATTTTTTCTTCCATTGTACCGGGAAGGAAACCTATATCTCTGCCCATCGGCTGGATGGGTCGGGATATTACTAATTTGCTGTATTTATTGGTTTCCATAACCTGTTGCAGTCCAGCTGCTATAGCTAGCAACGTTTTACCACATCCAGCCTTGCCTACTAGTGTTACCATTTCAATAGCGTTGTCGTTTAATAAATCTAAAGCAAATATTTGCTCTTTATTGCGTGGTTTAACACCCCATATTCCTTTTTTGTTAACACCATTGATTTTTTTAAGTGGTTGTTCGTGAGATGAAAATTTAGCTAAAGCGGTTTTCTTTTCATTCTGGTTTGAGACCAGCATTATAAACTGATTGGGCATTAAACGGCATTCTTCTTTTTCTATAAAAACCTCTTCGTCTGAATAAAATAAATCCAAGACTGGATCATCAACCAAATGCTCGGTAAAACCAGTATATATACTACTAGTATCTGCTACAGCTTGATTGGATTGATAGTCCTCAGTTATTAATCCTAACGCATCGCATTTAACGCGCATATTAATATCTCGCGTTACTACGATAACTTTACGTTTAGGATTTTCATTTTGCTGGTTTAATGCTACTCCTATAATTTCATTATCAGGTATACCTAGATCTAGGTCTTCAGGCAGATTGTCTTTTTTGCACAATTTAACATATACTATGCCTTTTCCTTTAGCTAGTCTTACTCCTTTATATAAACTTCCATTTTCACGCAAAGCATCAAGCCTACGAATTATTTCTCTAGCGTTCGCGCCGACACTATCTTGACGTTTTTTATGATTATCTATTTCTTCAAGTACTTTTAAAGGAAGGACAATATCATTATTGGTAAAAGAAAGAATGCAGGCAGCATCAGTTAAACAGGCACTGGTATCTAAAACATATATTTTTTTTGCCATAAAAAGCTCACTATAACAGGAAATATTTCCCAACTTATATAAATAGTTAGATATTTTTATTTAAGTTTAGGGCACCAAACGTTTTTAACTCTTATTTACTATAGGGGGGTTATAACCAATGATTAGAATTATTAGCCTTGTTGCAATTGTGCTAGCTATGCTTTCTTGCACTTCTACCACTAAAAACCTATCTGTTAGTGAAGTATTGCCTAGAAAAGGATACGTTTATATAAAGAAAATCGTCAATTTACGAAGATGTACAGAAACTTCATGCCAGACTGGAAGAATAGCATCTGCAGGATCCGGATTTATTTTAAAAGTAACGCATAAAGGTTCTTTTATAATGACAGCAGCGCACGTATGTGCTACAAACACTGCGGAATTACTACCGGGAGTTGAGGCTGTCGACCAGCTTAAGGTACAAACCTTAGAAGGTAGATTTTATGACGCGAAAGTACTTCAATTCGATCGTGAAATCGATGCATGCATGATGTTTGCTGAAGATTTAGTCGATTATATAGAAGAAGTGGAATTGGCGGATGAGGCGCCGGTTGAAGGAGATAAAGTATACAACATTGCATCTCCATATGGAATTCATTATCCAAATGTTGTGCCTATATTCGAAGGAAGGTATGTGGGGGAACGTGGGTTTAAGGGTTTTTATACTTTTGAAGCTGGTCCTGGCTCTAGTGGCTCAATGATTTTGAACGAAGAAGGCAAATTAATTGGTTTGCTACACTCAGTGTATCGCGATATGCATAGTATTGTCGTTTCAGTGAGGTATGATAGTTTAATGCAGTTTATGCGCAAAGGATTGATTCAGCATTTAACATCTCATGCGAGAGAACTCAATGAATATAAAAACTTAGTGCCATTAAGCAGCAGAATATAATTTAACTTCTTGTGTGTAAAGTAGTGCCTAATTTGCTTTTTACTTTTTTTAGACGATCGTAGAATTTAATTCCGTGCATATTATCCTGCAGTATGTATCTTTGGAAGTCTTCACGCGTGTATGTAAATAATGTCTCTATAGTTTCTTTCAATATTTCATCGTAAACAAAACGACTATTTAAAGCTTTTACAGTCATGACTTCATAAGAAAATATTTCTCTATCATTATCACAAACAGTTACCCCGACTCCCATTCTACTTTTATTATTACTGTGTGTCATTTGACGCTTTAAATGTATACTAAAATTAGAAGGTATACAGACATAGCCCATTTCTAAAATATTTTTTTTTCTCATCATTTTCTAATCGTCACGCTGCTAGGTGAAATAAAAGTTAATTTTTTATTTTCATTATTAAGGTCTTGTAACGTAAGATACTGCTTCGAACTCCAGCTGAGGTAATCAATATCCTCTAAAAGCCACTGCTTGTTTCTATAATAGACTTTGGCGCCTATATATGCCCTTTTACCATGCGCATCAAAAGTAAATCTATTTGTCGTGGTCTTTTTTTGCATTTTTCTTCTTTTTCTTATTCTTCGGCTTCTCTGGCTGCTGTTTCCATGCTTTAAGCTTAAACATTCCTTCTTTGGTTCGTTCTCTAACTCTCTTTATCTTATATAGTTCGAACTCTTCACCCAACTCATTAATTTTTTCTTTTGCTTTGTTATATTCTTTAAAGTAATCACAAGTTGTCCAAGTTTTCTCTGACATATTTAAACTCCTTATTCACAAACAGTCTCGGTAATTAATCTCGTAACCAGATAAGGGTCGCAATTGGCATTTGGTCGCCTATCTTCAATATAACCTTTGCCATCTTTTGCTACTTGCCAAGGAATTCTTACAGAGGCTCCACGATCTGAAACTCCCCACCTATATTCTTTATAGGAACAAGTTTCGTGATCGCCGGTTAGTCTCTTTTCAATATCAGCACCATAATTTT
>Ga0208299_1000612_pt1 | contig 31895 bp, 30 predicted proteins | sample 15_taG_FD_184089 | JGI IMG/M metagenome (GOLD analysis project Ga0208299, IMG submission 184089) | Marine viral communities from the Subarctic Pacific Ocean - 15_ETSP_OMZ_AT15312 metaG (SPAdes) (version 2) | ecosystem: Environmental > Aquatic > Marine > Oceanic | place: Pacific Ocean | collected...
TCACAAATAAAATTTGGATAGACGGGGTTAAACTACATGAATCCATGTATAATTGTAAAACCAGGAAGTTCATAAATATCGAGAGTAAAAGACATGAAAAGAGTCCTTTTGGTAAGCTGTGATACCAAGTTGCATTAGTTTTAGAATTATGTTAATAAGAGAGTGTTTGATGGTTTTTGTCTCTCTCCTTGGGACTTGGTCTTATCTTATATGTGTAACCTAATTGCCTTTGGGATCAAAAAGGTACTATTTGATAAGACTGAGTCCCTAACTTTTTTATACTATGATGATACGAACAATAATAGTTGTATTGCTAACTACTCTTCTATATTTATATTATATTTTCTTTCTACTAACTAGTAGATGAAATATAAAATTAAAGATATATTTGGGCCAACAATCCAAGGGGAAGGTGCTTTGATGGGTACACCTTGCGCTTTCCTGAGATTCAGCAAATGCAATCTTTGGGACGGACGGGAAGAGAGTAGACATCTCGCAGAGTGCAAAATTTGCGACACCGATTTTCTGGAATACAAAAAAATGACCGCAGAACAAATAGTCAAAAAGTTAAAGCCCTACAGAAATTATGCGGAATGGTTGGTGGTGAGTGGTGGGGAGCCATTGTTGCAATTTGATTTTAATTTGGCAAGCCAGTTAGATGAATGGAAAATTTGTGTGGAAACAAATGGAACACAAGCCATTGACTTTCAGGTTGACCATGTAAGTTTTTCTCCAAAAACAAAAATGGAACGAATCAAATTAAAAAAATGTGATTCTTTGAAAATCTTATGGCCTGACCCTCTTGGTCTGCTTCAAGAGTTCGATTCGTTCCCTGCCAAAAAAAGATTTTTACAGCCCATCAATGGACAGATTAGTTCAACGCTAGACAAACTATATGAATTAGGGGGGAGATATTTGTTGTCTCCACAACTTCATAAATATATAGGAGTCATGTGATGTTTATTTTAAAAAAAGAGTTTCGCTTTGAGGCAGCACATTATCTGCCTCTAGTTCCAGACCGCCATCCATGCAAACGACTCCATGGACATTCTTATGCCGTGGCGATTGAGGTTGGCTCGAAACATTTAAAAAATGGGTTCGTTGTGGATTTTGCAGAAATTAATAAGTTAATTAAGCCAGTCATAGAAAAGTTAGATCATCAACTGCTTAATGAGTTCGTGGAGAACCCAACCGTTGAAAATTTGTGTTCCTATGTTGCGGATAATTTTTTAGCCAACATTGTAGATAACACATACGACAGACGTGATCAAGAAATATACCTTTTAGCCGTGGAAGTTTCAGAGACAGCGAAAACGAAATGCAGACTCGAGTTGAAGGAAGTCCTATGAGAATTTATCTTGCCAACCACTCTAGCCCTACACTTCATTATTTAGCAGGGAGGTATCTAGGTAGGATAGGGTGGCTCTTAACGCCTGATGGGTTTAAATCATGTAAACCTAGGCCTTGGATACCTATGGCCTTCGATAACGGAGCTTTTTCGGCATATCAAAATAAGACGGAGTGGAATGAAGAGGCATGGTTGGAAATGTTAAAGAAAATTGATCGACTGAATATTGAGCCTGAATGGGTTTTGGCTCCAGATTGTGTGGGAGACAAGGATGAAACCCTTAAAATGTTTTATATATACAGATATCATCTTAGTTCGAGAAACTTTAAAACTTTTTTTGCCGTTCAAGACGGGTGTTTACCTCAAGATGTACCTACAACCGCACACGGTATATTTGTAGGAGGGACTCTAGCTTGGAAATGGAAGACTTTATCCATGTGGTGTAAGGCCTTTAAAAGGGTACACGTTGGCAGAGTAAACCGTCCTAATCGACTAATTCAATGTTACAAGGAAAAAGTGGAAAGTGTAGATGGTACGGGATGGTTCAGAAGACCTCCATTAGAATGGCAGGATGAATTAGAAACATTTTTCAACAAACATTCAGATACAAAGGAGAAACAAAAATGACAGCTTTAGCTTCAATGGTACTCACCGTATTTACTTCTTACCTTGTCAATCCATCCTGGTTTGACTCCGGTTCATACCGCTATGAATCCACACACTCTACTCTAGAAGAATGCCAGCTAGTCAAGCATGGTTTAGATGCCGTCTGTGCAGGAGACTCTCCGTCTCACCTGTATGTAAACTACGATTGGCATAGGGATGAAGATGTACCAGAGGATTTCAATAAGCCTATGGTGTTCACAAAGTGTGATTATTGGGCAGGGTGTTATTCGCATAGACCAGTAACAAGGACTAACACAGTACAATGATCTGGATTGAGAGCTTCCTATCTATATGGGCTTTAGTAGCCATTAGATTGTTAGCTCAAGGCCACAAGGCAGGGCCTATCGTTGGATGGATAGGTCAGGTCTTGTGGGTTTCCATGTGGATATACACTAGACAATATGGTTTTATTCTTATTGATGTCGGACTAGGGTATATCTACTTGGAAGCTTATTTTAAAGGTAAAAAAAGTGAATAAACCTATGAGTTTAAGACACCACTCAGGACTATATACTCCAGAAGATTTAGACAAGATCACAGAACTAGGTGATTCACTAGATTTAATAGAAGGTGCAGTCTTGGTGGATGGAAAGGATGCAGTAGAGCACAAGAAAAGAAACACCAAGATAGCATGGGTACACCATACCCTTGAAACAGCTTGGATATTCATAAAGATGGCTAAACTATGGGAGCTAGAACCTATCTCTATGCTGCAATCATTTCAATATAGTTTATACAATGTCGGGGGTCACTACGATTGGCACAGGGATTTAGGTGCTAATGATGAGATCGTGAGTAACAGGGTGATATCAGGTGTTCTTCAGTTGAGTGAACCCACAGATTATACAGGTGGTCTACTGGAAGTAGAAAATCATTTTGGCCCACATACGATTGAGAAAGAACGGGGCATGGTGACTTCTTTTCCTGCTGGATGGAGACACAGAGTTACACCTGTTACTCACGGTGTTAGAAAGACTTTAGTTATGTGGGGGTTGCGTTAGTGTTACACAGGCAGAAACTTTTAGAAGAAGAAATGATAACCTTAGGTGTTAAAAGGTATCGTCACGAAAATACAGAGGCTAGAAAAGGTAAACATGAGTCTACTACTCCTGCTGGTATTCAATTCATTCGTAAAGGCTGTGGGAAAATAAGTAAAGCCTTAGATAAACTGAAGCTAGACTATATCAAAGGTGAGCCCATCCAATGTGAAAAAGAAGTGATGGAGCTATTAACTAACTCTGTATCTTCTGAGGTAGTCGCTTTCTTAGCTTTGAAAGCTTGTGTTAACCACTTGTCTACTCCGGTTAAACTAGTCAAGGTAGCTTTAGAGATCGGGTCTTTCATAGAAGATGAAACAAGGTTCAGAGCCTTTGCTAAAGAGAATGCTCCCTTGTTTGGTGTGGTTACTAGGGATCTCTCAAAGAGAACCACTAATTACAGGAAACAAAAAAGAGTACTTGTCCATTCAGCTAACAAAGCTGGTATTGAGTGGCATAACTGGTTAACTTCAGATAAAACCAGGATGGGAGTATTGCTTATCAAAATGGTTTGTGAACATACCAAATTATTTGAAATTAAGAAACATACTAATGACAATCATAAGAAGTTTAAAAAAGTGTACTGGTTAGAAGCTACTGAGGCTAGTCTTAAATGGATAGATAATAAAAATAGTGTATGTGAGTTATTAAGTCCAGTTAAGATGCCTTGTCTTATCTATCCTAGAAAATGGGATAGCGTTTATACTGGTGGTTACTACCAGTACACTAATATGAATTTGGTTAAAACTAATGATGCAACATATCTTCAACAATTAGACAATACTAATTTAAAGGAGGTGTTTCATGCCACCAATATCGTACAAGGAACGGGCTGGAGAATTAACAGTAAAGTCTTTGAAGTTATGGAAGCCTTATATGACAATCAATCAATGTGTAAGGTTGTCCCTGAGTTTGGACAAAGACACATGGAAGAGCCATACCCTAAAACAGGGACAAAGGAAGAAATAATAGAATGGAAAAGAAGAGCTACACTACTACATTCAGAGAATGTCAGGTTAAAAACAAAGCGTATACAGTTTGCTCAGTTAATGTGGATGACAAGGAAATTCAAGGATGAGAAAGCTATCTATTTCCCTCATACCTTGGACTTTCGTGGACGTATGTATGCCAACACAGCTTTCCTCAATCCCCAAGGTGAGGATTCCGCAAAAGGCTTGCTGGAATTCTCTACGGGAAAAGCTTTGGGTTCTTCAGGATTGTCATGGTTCAAGGTACACCTCAGCAATACTTGGGGGTTCGATAAGGCATCCTTGGAAGAAAGGTTCGAGTGGACTGAAAACAACGAGGACTTAATACAGAGAGTTGGTATTGATCCTCTTAGAAATCGTGAATGGATGGATGCAGACAAACCTTGGCAATTCCTTAGGGCTTGCTTTGAGTATGTTTGTTGTAACAATGATGAGGATTACATATCTCATCTTCCTATCACGGTGGATGGTAGTTGCAATGGTCTCCAACATTTTTCTGCTATGCTAAGAGATGATGTTGGAGGCTCTGCAACTAACCTTATCAACCATGAGCAACCGGAGGACATTTATGAAATCGTTAAAAAAGAAGCAGAAAAAGGAATGGTTCTGGATAATAATCCTGACTTCACTTTATGGAGTAATGGTTGTCTATCTCGTTCATTGGTTAAACGCCCAGTAATGACTACTCCTTATGGAGCTACCCTATATGGAATGAGGGATCAAATACATGAAGAACTTAAAAAGCAAATGGATAAAGGTGTGGTATTTCCTGGTATTGATAATGGGATTGATCTCTGGCCTCATTGTAAATACTTGGCTCTTCATATCTATTCAGCTATTGGTAGAGTTGTGGTCTCTTCTAGACAAGGCATGAAGTGGTTACAAGATGTAGCTAAAGCTGCTAACAAATTAAAAAGACCTATATACTGGACTCTTCCTACTGGTTTTGTAGTTAAACAGAAGTATATAAGGTCTGTAGTAAAACAAATTAAGACTATAATAAATGGACGGATGGCTTCTTTATTTGCAGGACATAGTGATGCTGAGAAGATGCACAATTTTAGACAAGTCAATGGTATTGCTCCTAACTTTGTTCATAGTTTGGATGCTTGTCACCTTATGAAAACTATAATTAATGCTAAAGATAATCATGGTATTGAATCGTTTTCTGTAGTACATGATTCTTTTGGCACTCATGCCTGTGACATTGAACAATTAGGTATAGTGCTCAGAGAAACCTTTGTAGACATTTATGAAAAAGATGTATTGAAAAAATTTATGGAAGAACAGGGAGACTTAGATTTGCCAAGTCTTCCTGAGTATGGTAAATTAAATATTGAGGAAGTGAAAGATGCAGAATTCTTTTTTAGCTAATTCAAATGTAAAGAATGTGTCAGCAGGAATGATGGCAGTAGTAGATTCAATACATGAGTATAGTAAAGCAGAAAGACACGCTATAATTCTTAGTGTGTTTAATTGTTTATACAATAACAAACTTGAAGAGTTGTACAGCGTTGCTGATGTAATGCTGATGGTAGACACAATGAGAGAAGAGTGCAAACGCACAAAGGTTCCCGAATTTGGGGGAGCAGAACGATACATTAAAGGAGAATTATAATGGCAAAACAAAAGTTTGAAACCCATGTATCACCAGCTGGAATTGCAGTATACCCTTGGCTTAACAAACCGGATACTAAGTTTGATGCTGACGGAGTATTCTCAGTTAAACTTATCTTTGACAAGGCTGCAACTAAAAAGATTAGTGACGTGGTAAAGCCACTTATGAACGGTGGTAAAAACAACCCTATTAAACCTGAGGTAGATGATCAGGGAGAAAAGACAGGGAAGTATGTTGCTAACTTTAAGATGAAAGCTCATGTAAGAACCAAAGGTGGTGATGAGTGGGATCAGAAGCCCATCCTGGTGGACTCTAATGGTAATCGTATGATTGCAGCCATAGGTGGTGGAAGTAGACTTCAAGTAGCCTATGAAGCAGTACCCTATGATGCTATGGGAGGTGGTGTTAGTTTGAGAATGAAGAAGGTACGGGTGCTTGATCTTGTTGAGTACCAAGCTAAGGATGATGGTACAGACTGGGGTAAAGAGAAGGGCAGCTATGTAGCACCTAAGGATGAATTTGAAGAAGCAGAGGATGTAGTAGATGAAGATGAAGAAGATTTCTAGCAGTCAGTTGCGTAGGGGTATGAAAGAGGGGTATCGTTCAGGACTTGAATCTTCAGTAGGAGCACAGCTTAACTCTGCTAAGGTCAGGTGGGAATATGAGACTGAACGTATCCCGTATACTCCTAAAGTAAAAACTTATACTCCTGATTTTATTTTAAAAGGCAAAGGGGTTAAGTTTTATATCGAAACTAAGGGTAGGTTCCTTGGGTCAGACAGAACTAAACACCTTCTGCTTAAGGAGCAACACCCTCAGTTGGATATAAGGTTTGTCTTTACTAACCCGAATCAAAAACTATACAAGGGAGCCAAGACAACATATGGAGAGTGGTGCAAAAAACATGGATTTAGCTTTTCCAAAGGAAGCATACCAGACAGTTGGATCAGAGAGTGTCTGCATACGACATGAACCCTGTCCTTCCTGTGGATCAAAGGATAACTTAGCGAGGTATGACGATGGACACGCTTTCTGTTTTAGTATTGACTGTGATCATTATGAGCATAGCAATAGTAACCCTTCTACTGATTATCAGAACAGCCCACCTAAAAACCCAAAGACTTTTATCCCAGTTAGAGGAGATTTCAAAGAAATACCAAAGAGAAAAATATCGGAATCTACTTGTAGGAAATTCGGGTATAAAATTGGGGAATACAATGGAGAACGAGCGCACATTGCAGCGTTTGTTAAAAACGGAGAAGTCGTAGGACAGAAGGTTCGATTAAAGAATAAAGATTTTAGAACTCTAGGTGATTGCTCTGACTTATGGGGCCAACACTTATGGAGTAGTGGTAAGAAGATATGTATAACTACAGGAGAAATAGATGCACTTAGTATTGCAGAAGCTCAGAACTGTAAGTGGCCTGTGGTCTCCATTCCAAATGGTGACAAGTCTGCAAAAAAAGTTGTTGCAAAAAATTTGGAGTGGTTACTTGGTTTTGAAGAAACGATTCTCATGTTTGACATGGACAAGTCCGGTCAGAAAGCAGCTCAAGAAGTGGCTGAACTATTCCCACCAGGAAGGTGTAAGATTGCCAGATTGGGAAAGAAGGATGCCAACCTGTTACTTACAGAAGAAGGAGGATCGGCAGTAGTAGATGCTATCTGGAGAGCTAGAGTACATAGACCAGATGGTATCATAGCAGGGGCTGACACATGGGACTTGGTTAATTGTCCTATGACTGCTAGTGACCATGAGTATCCTTGGCAGGAATTAAATAATAAAACTTTAGGAGCAAGAAAAGGTGAAATTGTTACGTTCTGTGCAGGAACTGGTGCAGGTAAATCTACAGCTGTTAAAGAAATCGCTTCTTATCTTCTCAGTAAGGGTGAGACTGTCGGTTATATTGCATTGGAGGAATCTGTTAGACAAGCTGCCGTAGACTTCATGTCTATTGAAGCAAATAAAATGTTACATTTAGAAAAGGATTTAGATGAAGAGTACAGGAGAGGTATTTGGGAAAAGGTATTTGCAGATAACAGATTATATTTGTATGATCATTGGGGGAGTCTAGATGCTGATGTTCTGGCTAGTCGTATTCGTTATCTCGTTCACTCCTGCAATGTGTCTTGGATTGTTCTTGATCATCTCAGTATTATGGTCAGCGGAATTGAAGGTGGAGATGAAAGAAGATTAATAGATAATATCATGACACAACTTAGGTCATTAGTTGAAGAACTTAATATTGGTATGTTTATTGTCTCTCATTTAAAGAGACCTCAACAAGGAAAGGGACATGAAGATGGAAAACAAGTCACTCTCAGCGATCTTAGAGGGTCAGGAAGCATTGCTCAACTCAGTGATTTCGTCATTGGACTTGAGAGAGACCAGCAGTCGGACGGTGAGACCTCTATTAGAGTACTTAAGGCAAGATATAAAGGCTCATCTACGGGACTTGCAGGAAGGTTGTACTACGATACAACTACAGGAAGGCTCAGAGAATGTAATGAAAAGAGTTTTAGACCAGATGAACGAGAGGCTTTCTAAATTAGAAGACTACGTTTACCCTAAAGATAAAATTTTTCAGGAGAGACCATGAGTTTAGATTTAATTATTGATATAGAGACAGATGGTTTATTACCGGATGTAAGTAAGATACATTGTATCGGTATGTCAGTAGTTGAAGCTCAAGCAGGACAAGTATTTTCTAACCAGGAACCCTATGATTGTTTAGATGATGCCTTAGAAATTATGAGTTCTGCTAAGTCTATTACTGGACATAATATTATAGGTTATGATCTACCAGTACTAAAGAAAATCTTAGGGTGGACACCTAGTAAGAGTACACAGATTATTGATACTCTTGTACTCTCTAGGTTGTGCCATACTAACTTGTATGAAATTGATGTTAAAGAAAAATGTATTGATACTAAATTGTATGGGTCACATAGTCTGAAAGCTTGGGGTCAAAGAATAGGTGTGCTTAAGAAAAGTTTAGGTACACAGGATGATGATGTGTGGCATAAGTTTACTCCTGCTATGGCAGATTATTGTGTACAGGATGTTAGTGTATCAGCTCATCTTAAATATCATTTTGATGTTATGGAATATTCTTTAGAAGCTGTAGACATAGAACATAAATTTGCACAGATAATTCAAAGACAGGTAGAACATGGTTATGCTTTTAATGTTAACAAAGCTAAAGAACTATATGTTAGATTACTTAAGAGACAAGAAGAGTTAGGATCTCAACTTAGGAATAGTTATGGTAGTTGGTTTATTTCAGAAGGGGAGGTTACTCCTAAAGTAAGTAATAAAAAAAGAGGTACAAGTAAAGGTTCTATTTATAATAAAATTAAACGTGTAGAATTTAATCCTAATTCCAGAGATCATATTTCTAGATGTCTAATGAAGCAAGGCTGGAGACCTACAGAGTTTACAGCTAGTGGTAAACCTAAAATAGATGAATCAGTTTTAAGGAAGTTACAGTTACCTAATTGTCAGGAACTGAAAGAACACTTCCTGATTTCTAAACGTGTTTCACAATTAGCGGAGGGAAACCATGCTTGGCTTAAACTTGAACGTGATGGCAGAATATACGGATCAGTTAATACAAATGGGGCAGTCACTGGTCGTTGTACTCATAGCAGTCCTAATGTGGCACAAGTCCCTGCATCATACAGTCCGTATGGTACTGAGTGTCGTAGTTTGTTTAGAGCTGGTAAAGATCGTGTATTGGTTGGTTGTGATGCTGATGGTTTAGAACTTAGAGCACTAGCAGGATACCTTAAAAAATATGATGGAGGTATATATGCCCAAGCAGCAGTCGATGGTACTAAGGACAAGGGTAGTGACGTTCACTCCCTCAATAGAGATGCACTTGGACTATCATCAAGAGATATTGCAAAGACTTTTTTCTACGCTTTCATTTACGGGGCAGGAGATCAAAAACTTGGTAAAATTCTTGGGGGTGGTGCAAAGAGAGGCAAACAAGGCAGAGCTGCCCTGTTATCTGGAATCAGGGGCCTTATGGAGCTTACCAAAAAGGTTAAGCAAGTCTACCGTAGACGTGGGCATCTCATTGGACTTGACGGTAGGGAACTACACATACGTTCAGAACACTCTGCTTTAAATACGTTGTTGCAAAGTGCAGGAGCTATTCTTATGAAGAAGGCTTTAATCTTATTAGATGAACGTCTGAAGATGCACTACAAGGAAGGTGACTATGAGTTTGTAGCTAACATTCATGATGAGTTTCAAATAGAGGTTAAAGAAGAATATGCAGAAGAAATCGCAAAACACTCAGCTGAAGCTATTTCCAGAGCAGGACAATACTTTGAATTTGACTGCCCACTTTCCGCAACTAGCCATATTGGAAAAACATGGGCTGAAACACATTAAAACTTTAGAAGACTTGGTAGTATTTATGAAACAAGTCAACACTATTTTATATAAAAGTAATCCAAACAATCAACATAAAGGAAGAAAGGATGCAAATGCTTATCAGAAGTATAGACGGGAAGTTAGAAAAAGTTTTTTAGCTTGGTTGTTTTGTTATACTTGTCAAGATTGTGGACTTGTTAATACTACTAGGGCTTTACATTTTCATCATCTAAATCCTAAAGATAAGCTTTTTAACATTCTACAGGGAGGGGCTTGTGAGCCTGATAAATTTAAATTATTTACCGAAATACTTAAATGTGTCTATGTATGTGAGAACTGTCACTATCAAAGACACGCTAACATGGGAGATGTGAATGAAGACTTCACGGCTATTAATAGACGGAGACATACTTACATACAGAACTTGTTGGGCTGTTCAGAATGAGGTAGAATGGCCTGATGGTATTGTAACTACAGCTACTAACTTAGCAGAGCTTAAAGCTCAAGCAGATAGTAGCATAAGGTATTGGCAGGAGAAGATAGGTATATCTACTCTTATCATATGTTTCTCTCCAAAAGGGTCAAAATATTTTCGGCATAAAATTTTAGAGGAATATAAAGGTAACAGAAAAGCTACAAAGAAACCGTTAGGTTATCATTTTCTAGTGGAGTATCTTAAAGAAACTTACACTACCTTTACGTTAAATGAGTGTGAAGCTGATGATGCTCTAGGTATACTAGCTACTGATGGTAGTTACTCTAGGAATGTTATTGTTAGTATTGATAAAGATATGTTGACGATACCATGTGAATACTTTAACATGGATACTGAGGTGACTGAGACTGTGACTGAAACTCTTGCAGATTATATGCACTTGTATCAGACATTAGTGGGTGACAATACTGACAACTATAAAGGTTGTCCTGGTGTTGGCCCTAAGAAAGCAGTAGAGGTACTTAAGAATCCTACTTGGGATAATGTTCTAGCATCTTTTAATAAGGCTGGTCTTACTGAGGAAGATGCCTTAGTACAAGCAAGAGTAGCTAAGATATTACGAGCTGATGATTATAACTTTAAAACTGAGGAGGTAATTCTATGGGAGCCGTCAAGAAATTAATGTATTGTGAAGAGTGTGGACAAGATGATTATGATCACTTAGCTTATTGTAAGAAATTTGGAGAAGATCAGTTGAATGATCAATGGAAAGGTGGTAGTACTAACATACGTCCTAGTTACTATGCTAAATATAAGATTGATCCTTGGACTTTTATTATAGAGAATCAATTAGGGATGGACGTAGGTAGTGTAGTTAAATATGTAGTACGACACCGTGATAAGAATGGTGTTGAAGATTTAAACAAAGCAATAAAATGTATTGAGATGATGAAGGAGTATTATTATAATGAAAAAAGTTAGAGAGTTTCATAAGAAGATGGAGTTAGCCATTGATCAACCTTACAGCAAAGAGTTAATGAACTTTAGGTTACGGCTCATCTTTGAAGAGATACAAGAACTGGCAAGTGCAGCTCTTGATATTGAAACTACTACTAATACAGAAGAACGTAATGTTATGATGCAAGACTTACTTAAAGAAATGTGTGACGTTGTGTATGTGATTAAAGGTATGGCAGTATCATTTGGTATGGACTTTGATAAAGCATTTGAATTAGTCCATAAGTCTAACATGAGTAAGCTACCACTAATCAAGGATGCTAATGGTAAAGTCCAGAAGGGCTTGAACTATGAGCCTCCGATACTGGAGGGATTAATTAATTGACTCAACCATCAGTTAGAGCACAAGTAATAACAAGACGTACCTACAATAGACCTACGGAGACAGGCTATGAGACGTGGGAGCAGACTGTAGATAGAGTTATAGATCACCAAAAATGGTTGTGGGCTAGAGCTGCTGGATTTAAGAATGAGTATAGTTCTTTCTTTTCTATAGAAGGACATGATGGATTTACAGAGCTTAAAGAATTACGTCAGTTGATGTTAGAACGTAAGGTTATGGTATCTGGTAGGACATTATGGTTAGGAGGAACTGATCTCTCTAAGAAAAGAGAAGCTAGTCAGTTTAATTGTGCTCATCTTAAAGTGGAGACTATACATGATGTCGTTGATAGCTTGTGGCTCTTGTTGCAGGGATGCGGAGTTGGCTTTACGCCAGTTGTCGGTACGCTGTCAGGATTTACATCCCCAATCTCAGAAGTTCAAGTTATCCGCTCTAAGAGAACCAAGAAAGGAGGACATGAAGGAAACAAAGAATCTTTCGATGCCGATACCGGGACTTGGACTCTTGTTGTTGGAGACTCCGCTGAAGCATGGGCAAAAAGTATCGGTAAGCTTCTCGCTTACAAAGGGAAAACTACAAAGTTCGTACTCGATCTCACACAACTCAGACCTGCTGGCCTCAGATTGTCTGGTTATGGATGGATCAGCTCAGGAGATGCTCCCCTTGCAAAGGCATTTTCCTCAATCGTTGGGATTCTAAACAAGAAGTCTGGACAGCTACTAAGTAAGATGGATATACTTGATGTAATGAACTGGTTAGGAACGGTGCTATCTTCTCGTAGGTCAGCTGAGATAGCTTTGGTTTACCATGATACTCCAGAGTGGGAACAGTTCGCAAGAGCTAAAGATGATCTAACATCTTCTCCCCACCGTTCTCAATCTAATAACAGCGTAGTCTTTTGGAAGGAGCCTACTGATGCACAACTGGGACAGGTCTTTGAGATTATTAAAGAAAGCGGAGGTTCAGAACCAGGAATTATCAATGGAAAAGAAGCAAGAAGAAGAGCACCTTGGTTTTCAGGAGTCAACCCATGTGCAGAAATCCTCCTTGGAAATAAAGCTTTCTGTAATCTTACCGAAGTGGATATTGGAAAGTTCAGAGATGACAACGGAGGACTCGATAGAGCAATCTATGTTACAGCTAGGGCGAACTATAGGCAAACGCTTGTCAACCTTGATGATGGAATCCTACAAAGAACATGGCATGAGAACAACGAATATCTCAGACTCTGTGGAGTTGGTCTTACGGGAATCACCACCAGAGATGACCTTAATGAATACGATTATAAGAGATTTAAAAACATAGCAATACACGGGGCTTACTCAATGGCAGACGAGCTAGGTACTCAACGTCCTAAGAATGTCACTACTATTAAACCTAGTGGTACATTGAGTAAGATTATGGATACTACTGAAGGATGCCATAAACCTATCGGTAAGTATATCTTTAACAATGTTAACTTTTCTGTTAATGATCCTATGTTACCTAAGCTGAGAGAAGCAGGGTATCATGTGGTTACTAATCCTATTGATGAACATAATGTTATTGTTACTTTTCCTGTAGCTTGGGAGAACATTAGGTTTTCTAAAGAGGGAGATAAATATGTTAATGACGAGACGGCTATTGAACAGTTGGAACGATACAAGTTACTCATGGATTCTTACGTTGAACAGAACTGCTCGATTTCAGTTTATTATAAAGAGGATGAAATCCCTGCTATTAGAAATTGGCTTAAGGATAATTGGTCTAGCTACGTTGGTGTTAGCTTTCTTCCCATTACTAATACCGTCTATTCGTACCTACCGCAAGAAGTTGTAACAGAAGAAGCATACAATGAGTACGTCTCACAGTTAACTGAAGTAGATTTTAGTTCTACTGATAGTTCACATGAGATAGAAAATGATGAGTGTGTTACTGGTGTGTGTCCTACTAAATAATGATGACATAGCCATGTCATAAATATCAAGTCTTTAGGAGAGCCTTACATGGATTTTGAGAATGATATAGTTATTACCAATGGTCTAATTAGAATTTTAGAAGATAGATTTGGGTCTCATTTGGTTTACTCTTGTGATACTTGGGATGAAACTTGTGAACTTAAAGGTCAACTTAAAATTTTACATTGGTTAAAAGATAAACAGGAAGAATTAAGAGAAGCACAGTTTAGAAATACAGAACAAATTAATATTAATACAAGTTAGGAGAACATAGTGTTACACCTATTGTCAGTCCTTATGTGTATGGGAGGAGCACCCCCAACCCCTCCCCCACCCCCTCCTCCTCCTCCACCTCCCAGCCCTCCAGCTCCTATAGCAAATTTAAGTGCTAAGAGTCCTACAGAAAAAGCAACTACTAAAGCTAAGACTAGGACATCAAGGAGAGCTACAGGTAAATCGAGGTTCAGGACTCCTGGTGCAGGTGGGCCAACTGGATTGAATATAGGTTAGACTATGTGTGATCCAATTTCCATTGGTATTGGTATTGGTGCAGCAACTGGAGCTATTGGTGCAGCTGCTACTGGTGGTGATGTATTACAAGGAGCATTAATAGGCGGTGCAATGGGTGGAGTCACTGGTGGTATGGGTGGCTTAGGTGCTGGCTCTACTGCTTCTGGTATTGGTAGTACTTTAGGTGCTAGTACCTCTACATCTTTTATCAATGCCGTTGGAAGTAGTGTCACTCAAGCAGGGGCATTAGGATTTGGAGCTATGAGTTTAGGTGGGTCAATGGCTATGGGCATGATGGCTCCTAAAACTCCAGACTACTCAGGTTACACTCCTGTTTCTCAGTATGCTCAACAATATAATAGTCAACAAATAGAAACCACAGGTAGTGGTGGTAGACAGGCAGCAGCTTCTTTAGCTGAGGCTATCCAAAGAAGTAGACAACGTAAACTATCTCAAGAAGACGTGGGTGATCTTAGTATTGACACGTCTGCTTTTGCATCCACAGGACTACAACTAGCATGACACAAGAAACTGCACTAAGTAAAAAATATAGTGACCTTGCTGTATTTAGACAGACATTCTTGGAGGAAGCTTGGGATGCAGCTGAGTTAACTTTACCTTTTATTCTTCCTAGAAATGCTACATACAATCAGACATTACCTACTCCATATCAAGGGGTAGGAGCAAGGGGCATAAATAATTTAACAGCAAAATTATTATTGACTTTGTTCCCACCGAATTCTCCATTCTTTAAGTTTCAAATAGATGACTTCACGCTAGAAGAGTTACAACAACAACGTGCTCCGGTAGAAGAAGGACTGAACTCTATGGAGAGAGCAGTCATGGATGAGATAGAAGGTAAGGCTATGCGTGTACCACTCAATGAGTGTATACGTCATCTACTTATTACAGGTAATGCTGTACTCCATGCTGATAAGAACAATGCTATAAGAGTATTTCATTTAGATCAGTATGTAGTTAGACGTGATCCTCAAGGGGTTGTACTAGAGATAGTAGTCAAAGAACAAATGAGTAGAGAGCTGTATAAAGACTTGTTTAACTCAGCTCCACCTAAAGAAACTGGTACTTCTGCTGATGGTAATGAAAAAGAATTAAGTCTCTACACTTCAGTTAGACGTGTAGGTGACAAGATAAAAGTAAGACAAGAAGTAAACGATAAAAGAATTCCTGGTACAGACTCTGAGTATCCTGTAGATAAAAACCCTTGGTTAGCTTTACGATACAATGCTATTGATGGTGAGGACTATGGACGTGGGTTTGTAGAGGAATATTTAGGTGATCTTAAAACAGTAGAAGGATTAAGTAAAGCTATCATTGAGGGTACAGCTGCTGCTGCTAAGGTATTGTTCTTAGTTAAACCCAATGGTACTACCAAGATGCGTACTATCAGTAACGCACCTAACCTAGCTGTTAGACAGGGTAACAAAGATGATGTCACAGTAGTACAAGTAGAAAAGTTTAGTGACTTCAGAGTAGCAAGAGAAACAATGGAAGGTGTAGAGCGCAGACTAGCTGCTGCCTTCTTGTTAAACCAAAGTGTACAAAGGGATGCTGAGAGAGTAACCGCTGAAGAGATCCGGTTTCTAGCTAATGAACTAGAGACTAGTCTAGGTGGTATCTATAGTCTTCTTTCACATGAACTTCAGTTACCACTAGTCAAACGAATTATAGCAGTCTTGGAAAGAGAAAAGAAATTACCTAAGTTACCTGAGGGTACAGTAGAACCTGTGATCATAACGGGGTTTGAAGCACTAGGTAGAGGTAATGATGCCAACAAGCTGGCTACTTTTCTTCAGACTGCCACACAGATTTTAGGGCCAGAAGCTGTACTAGGATATACTAATGCTAGTGACGTTCTTAAACGTCTAGGAGTAGGCTTTGGTATAGACATGAAGGGACTCATCAAGAGTGAGGAACAAGTACAACAAGAGAGACAACAAGCCCAACAAGCACAACAACAAGCAGAGATGATGAAAGCTGCTACACCCAATGCTGTTACACAGGGTGGTGAAATGATTCGACAAGGAGCACAACAAAGTGAGCAGAACTAAAGATACAAATAAGAAAGAAAAAGTCAAAGAAAAAGATAAGATAGCTAGGTCTATTACAAGTAAGGCAGAGCTAAAAGATGCTGAAGTAGTTAGTAAAGTGTTAGAGCAGAAACCTGAAGTTAGGACACAAGGTTCTCTCCCATCAACGTACACTAGGATACAGCTACGCAATGGGACAATTAAAGAAACTTATGGAGAACGATATGGCAAACCAACTGACGGTTGAGAGTGAACAAGTAGATGTAAGTGCTGAAGAAGCACACAATCAAGAGATGATAGACTTGGTGGAAGAGAAGGAAATTACTCCACCAGGAATGGAACCTCAAGATAAGTTTGGTGGTGACTATGACAAACTTATGCAGAGCTACCAAGAACTAGAAAAGAAATTAGGTCAACCTGCACAACCTGAAGTAGAAGCTGTAGAATCAGACTTAAGTATACCTCAAGCTCCTGAAGTAGAAGAAGGTAAGTTTGATATGGCTGCTTTACAACAAGAGTATATGTCTACTGGTGCTTTAACAGATCAAAGTTACAAGCAACTAGAAGATGCTGGTATCAGTAGAGAGTATGCTGATACATATATTGCTGGAGTCAAAGCTTTAGGTGAACAAATAGGTAACAATGTTAAAGCATCTGTAGGTGGAGATGCTGAGTATAGCAACATGGTAGAATGGGCTAAGTCTAACTACAGTCCAGAACAAATACAAGCTTACGATAGAGCTGTAAATAGTGGTGATGTTAATACTGCTATTATGGCAGCTAAAGGTTTACGTTCTGATTATACCAACACAGCTGGTAGTGAAGGCACGACTTATGGAGGCACACAAGCTGAACCTGAGGGTTCAGGAGATGTCTTCAGGTCTAATGCTGAAGTAACTGCTGCTATGAAAGACCCAAGGTATGAGTATGATACTGCTTATAGGCAGGACGTACTAGGTAAATTAGAACGATCAGATATATTCTCTCAAGGGAGACTATAAGTAGTACTGCTATAAAGTATTTAAACAAGTAAACAGAAGCCAGCTGCGGTTGATAACTTCTAGTTGAAAGTTAAAGAAAAGTGTAGCTAATTTTGTTAGATACTTTTTATTAATTAAAACTAGGAGAACAGTATGTCAGTTACGAATACTACTGCACCCGTCCTTACTATGACAAGGACAGGTCAGCAAAACTCTACTGGTGATTCCTCTGCATTATTTCTTAAAGTATATGCAGGAGAAGTATTGACTGCTTTTGAACAAGCTAGTGTAACTATGGATAAACACGTTATCCGTAGTATCTCTAGTGGTATCTCTGCACAGTTTCCTCTAGTATGGAAAACTGCTGCTACTGAGTATGCCTATATCAATGGCTCAGGTGATACTGGAACTACTGGTATTGAATTGGATGGTACGATCATCCACAAGAACGAGAAGGTCATCTCTATTGATGGTCTCCTCATTGCTGATCACTTTGTGAACAACCTTGATGAGGCTATGTCTCACTTTGAGGTACGTTCTATTTACGCTAAGGAAGCTGGTATTGCCTTGGGTACACAATGGGATCAAAATGTATTACAACAAGGAGTATTAGGAGCACGTTCAGCTACGTTGGTTAGTGGTGGTAATGGTGGTTCTGTACTTACTAACTCTTCTTATGGTACTTCCGGTGCTACATTAGGTGGTGGTCTGTTTGATGCTGCTGAACAACTGGATGAGAATAATGTACCTGAGAGTGATAGGTATATGTTTGTTCGTCCTGCTCAGTATTACCTCATGGCTGAGACTACTGACCTGATCAATCGTGATTGGGGTGGACGTGGAGTTTATGCAGAAGGTGAAGTAATGAAGGTAGCTGGTGTTCACATTGTGAAGACTAATAACCTACCTATTAGTAATATTAGTTCAGCCCAAGTAACGACACATGATGGTAACTTCAGTACGACTAAAGCACTCGTTATGCACAAGTCATCTGTAGCTACTGTTAAGTTGTTGAACCTTGCAGTTGAAACTGAATACAGCATTAAGAATCAGGGTTGGATCATTGTAGCTAAGTATGCAATGGGACACGGATTTATCCGTCCTGAAGGTTGTGTTGAATTTAAAACCTCATAAATTAAAGGAGACAGATTATGGTTGATATTGCTGCTGTAGCTGATCCTTTATCAGTTGCTGCCCAAACAGTTACTAATGTATCATTGCATACGGTGTATGCTGATAATGCTACTGTTGGTACATCTTATGAGTTAATGACAAACCTCAATGCTGATATTACTCAGCTAGGTACAGCTGGAGATGGTATAGAAGTTGTTGGTGGTGATGCTGCTGACGATGGTTCTCCTGCTGGAACTGGTGCTCAGACTGTAAAGGTCAAAGGATTGGATACTTCTTTTAATATTAAAGAAGCTGATCTGACTTTGAACGGCACAGGTATTGTTGAGCAAGGTGATACCACTTGGACTTTTGTTAACGAAGCGTACATCACAGCTGCTGGCTCTGGTTTGGCTGCTGCTGGTACGCTAACTTTCTCCAATGATGCTGCTGGAAATAACTTAGGTCTCATAGAAGCAGGAGACTATGGTATTCATAACTGCTGGTGGAAGATACCAGCTGGACATACGGGATATGTTCATGGCTTTTGGGGAAACGTAACCGCTGTAGCTACGTCTGCTGGTGGAGCTTACTTTGCTCTCCAGATTGCTCGACATGGGCTTCAAGGCGCAGCTAGTTCAGAAACTTGGGATACTGTAGCGGAAATGTATGTGTCTGAACCAGACAATGACATTGCTACAACGTCACAAGTAGTGCCAGGATTCTTTTCATTTCCTGGTAATGTACCTTTTGTTTGTCCAGCTAAATCTATTGTACGTTTAGCTGCTAAATCTGCAAGTGGGTCTACAGCCTGTACTGGTGGATTTAATATTATGATACAAGGTAGTGGTAGTGGAACTACTGTTACTGAGAGTTAATCTAAGAGGAGCCTAGGGCAACTTAGGCTCCTTGTTTTTTATTTGAGGACACAATGACTGATACAAGTAGAACCGTAAGTGCTCTAGTTACTAACTTGTTTCAAGATGGTCAAGCAGCTGGTTCTATTACACCTCAGGACTTGCGTGATCTTGTTGAGACCTGTCAAGTTAAACAAGGAAGCATCTATTTAAGTACAGCTGGATCAACAACGATTTCAGGACAAGCAAACGTAACTCCTTCTTCTTTAACTAACATGGTTGAAGTAACTACAGGTGGTACGTTTACTTTAAGTACAGCTCCTACTGCTAATGAATTTGATATGAATGCAGATGGACGTTTAAGATATACAGGTACACCTACAACAAATGTAAAGTTTGATTGTAGTGCTATGGTTGAACTTAATACTTCTGCTGTTAGTAAAGAATTAGTAATGGCAGTAGCTAAAAATGGAACAATAGTTACGGGAGCTAAAATAGGTGGTATTACTCCTTCTGTAACTGTTAACTCTGTACCTATAGCAGTCTCAGGATTTGCTTCAATGGCAACTAATGATTACCTAAGTGTATTCATTGGTAACGTAGACTCTACTGACAATATTACTTGTCGTATGTGTCAACTAACAGCTCACAGTCTGGTAACTTAAAATGGCTTTTATATCCTTAACACCTATGACAGAGCTTGAAGCTGTTAATATACTTCTGGCTGCTATAGGTGAAGCTGCTGTATCTAGTCTTGAAACAGCTACTACAGTAGAAGTAACTCAAGCTAAGAAATTGCTTTCTAATGTAAACAGAGCAGCTCAACAAAAGGGATGGCATTTTAATACAGAGTGGGACGTAGTGTTAACTAGGGATAGTGACAATAGGATTCCACTTAGTGAGTCTATTCTTTCTGTGTATCAACCGGGCCAACTAATGACCATTAGGGGTAGGTCTGGTAGTATGTATGCTTATGATCTAGATAACAATACTTTTACTTGGACTAAGAATTTAAACAATGCTGTTACTATTACCTTACTAGACTTTGTAGATACACCTAATACCTTTAGACAATACGTAACTACTAGAGCTGCTAGGATTTTCCAAGAGGAAATTATAGGACAAGTATCAGCTGAAACTGTAAACAGACAAGAAGAAGCAGAAGCCTATGCTGATCTGTTAGATGATGATGCAGAACGATCAGGATTAAACGTAGCTTATGGGACATTAGATATGTTAAATACGACTCAGCTTCACCGGAAATTATGGTAGATGCCCTTAATTACAGAGCAAATAAGCAATCTAATAAATGGAGTTTCTCAGCAACCACCTAGTCTAAGACTTGCTTCTCAATGTGAAGTACAAGAGAATGGCATGGTTACTATTGCTGAAGGTCTTAAAAAGAGACCTCCATTAGAGCACGTTGCTAAGATAACTAATAAGACAGATACAGATGCTAAAGTACATTTCATAGACAGAAGTGATACCGAAAGGTTTGTATTAGTAATGGCTTCAGACCAGTTTGATACTGCATTTTCTAGTGATTTTACTGGCACACAAATAGAGCTAACAGATTTAAGTGGTAACTCACAGAGTATAAGTGGTGACACAGGAGATGCACTTACATATATTACCACAAGTGATGCTAGGGATAACTTAAGATTATTTACAGTAGCTGATTATACTTTTATATTAAACAAGAATCAGACAGTAGCTAAGAGTTCTACTGTAAGCTCCTCAAGAGACCCTGAAGGCATTGTTTTTGTAAAGCAAGCCTCCTCTGCCACTACCTTTAAAGTCTTCTTAAATGGAGTCTCAGTAGGTTCTATATCAGCTGACGCTGATGCTGATACTTTAGTTACAAATGTGGCTACAGCCATGAGTAGTGTTTCTGGTTTTACTGTTACTAAATTTGGTAGTAGTAATGTTCATGTAACCAGATCAGATGGGGCAGACTTTACGCTTCATGCAGAAGCTCCTGAGGCTAACATGATAGCTATTAAAGATAGTGTAGTAGACTTTACAGACCTTCCTGCTAGAACTAAAGATGGTTTTACTATTAAGATTACAGGAGACCCTAGCTCCGGTACTGATGATTACTGGATTAAACATAATAACCAAGCTGATGAAGACGTAGGTGAGTGGGTAGAGACTGTAGCACCAGGATTAGCTAATAGCTTAGATGGTACTACCATGCCTCTACAGTTGGTTAGAACTTCAGAAGACCCTTGGGATGATGCTTTTAGTGCTGACTATGGTGAAACTGTATTCTCTTTATCTACTATTACATGGACAGAGAGACTAGCAGGAGATGAAGTAACAGCTCCTGATCCTACTTTTGTAGGTGAGACCCTTAATGATATGTTCTTCCACAAGAACAGACTAGGGTTTCTAGCAAATGAAAACATTATATTGTCTGAGTTAGGTGAGCATTTCAACTTCTATGCTACTACGGCTACTGATCTATTAGATACAGACATGATTGATTTGGCAGCCCCTACTAATAAAGTTAGTATTCTACATAATGCTGTACCATTCAATGAAGACCTAGTATTATTTAGTGACTTTGGACAGTTTAAGTTGACTGAGTTTGCAGCTGGTGGTCTTACTCCTACTAATGCCAAGCTCTCTTTGCTTACTGAGTATGAACATGATAAACTAGTACAACCTGTAGTTAACGGTAGGAAGGTTTACTTCTCTGATGAGAATGATGGCTTCTCTGTGCTACGAGAGTTCGGTATAGTAGAAGATTTACAAGAAGAAACAGCAGAAAATATTACGTCTCATGTACCTAGTTATATCAAAGGTAAAGGTTTTGAGATTGTACCTCATGATGACTTTATGTTTATACTGTCTGATGAGAACTTAAATGAAGTATTCTTATACAAGTTTCTCTTTCAACAAGGACAGAAGAAATTAAGCTCTTGGTCTAAGTGGAAATTTAAAGATGAAGAAAAAGTAATAGGTATGACCGTAATGGATCATATAGCTTACTTTGTTATTGTTAGACCTGATGGTACTTATCTAGACAAGATGTCTTTACAAGATGCCAACCTTACAGACTTAACTGAGAGTTCAACTCAATTAAGTTTTAAGGTATTACTAGATAGGGCTGTAGAACTTACCGGAGTATATAACTCTGGTGCTGATACTACTAGTTGGACATTGCCTTATCCAGATGACTTTGGATCAACTTTCAGAGTAGTCTTAGGAGCAGCTTGGGAAGGTAAAGAAGGAGCACAAGTACAAGGGTTAACTCAAACTACTGCTACTACAGTAACTGCTACTGGAGATTACTCAGCTGGCTCTGCTTTTGTAGGTAAGGAATATCAGTTCTTATATGAGTTTACTGAGCCTACTATTAAGACAGAAGTACAAGGAAGACTTAGTTCTTTATCTGGTGGTATACTAAAGATTCGTAAGTTTAACATTAACTATTTTAAAACTGGTTACTTTGAATTTAAAGTCACAGCTCCTGGTAGAGACGCATTTACCCATAAGTTTACTGGTAGAATACTAGGGTCAGCTTTGAATACCATAGGTACTATACCATTTGAAACTGGTAACTTTAAGAAGTTAATACTAGCTGATGCTAAAAGTTTAAAATTAGAAGTTGTGTCTAACTCATACCTACCACTTGCTCTTACGGGTGCAGATTGGGAAGGTAACTATGTAGTGAGGACAGTAAGCAGGAGATAACATGAAGCCTTACCATAGAGAATCACAGTTAGATGATTTAACTTGTCTTTCATTACATCTTAGATATGAAGATAGACGTGAGGTTGAGGCATTAGGACATAAAGTAAATCAAGCCTTAGCTTTAGGATATGGCAATAGTACTATCTGCCGTTCTATTATAGACAATAGAGGTAGAGTAGTAGGTATCTATGGTGTAGTCCCGTTGTCAGCTAAGTGTGGTCAAGTGTGGATGCTAGGTACTGATGGTCTTGTTAAGATCAAGACTGCTTTCCTTAAACAATCAAGATCAGAGGTAGAAGGTATGAATAGCGTATATCCACATCTCTGTAATATTATTGACTCAAGAAATAAAGTACACCTTAAGTGGATCAAATGGTGTGGCTTTAAGATACTTGGAGAAAAGGTTATTAATAACGTGAAGTTCTATGAATTCTGTAGGTTAGCCTGATGTCATACGAAATGCTACAGTTAGCATCTTTTGGTTTAGGTGTAATGAATCAATATACTTCTTATCAAGCAGATGTTAGAGACCACTATACTCGTATAGATACAGCTAATAGACAGGCTGCATTAAATAATCAATTAGCTTATAATTCTTTTCTTCATATTAATGAAGAACAGATGTTAACTACAGCTAAACGATCTTTTGATGTTGCAGCTATATACAAACAAATTAGAGCTGCTAAAGCTACGGCTATGGCTCAAATGGAATCTCAAGGTGGAGACTCTACTATAGGTTCAGGTTTGGCAAGAGTACAAAATATACAAAGACAAGGATTAGAAGCTTTAGCTAGAAAAGATTTAAACTTTCAAACAGAACTTAACGACTTTAAAACAAGACGTAAAAATACTACACTTGAAACTTTAAGTAAAAATAATCAAGCATTTTCTGGTTTAACTTCTGTACCAGATGCTACTGGTTTAGTAGCTCAAACTATAGGTTTAGGCATTGAGAAATATACTGATCTTGGATATTACACAGGTGCTGATGGTAAAATTCATGCTAGAGGAGCTGAATAATGCCTCAAGATAATATATTTAAAATTGATCCTATACGAACTGATTTAACAGCTCCTGTTACTAATGTAACGGTACAACAACCTTTAGATACTTCTAGAAATGACCAACGATTATCTTTAGGTTTATCTTCTTTATCTGATTCATTTACCAGACTAGCTAGAACACGACAAGCTGATCAAATTCATAATGATACTATTACTGCTGAATTAGCAGCAGCTTATGAACAAGAAATGCCCGGTGGTTTAGAACCTGAAGCTCAATTAGCTTATTCTAGAGCTGTAGATAGAACTACTAAAGGTAAAATAATACAGCAAATGCAGGATTTTCTGTTAATTGAAGGATCAGATATTTTAAGTGATAATCGTGTTGACAGAAAAACTAGAGCAACCTCTTTTAAAAACCAATTATTAGGGATTTTACAGGGAGGAAAAGCTAGTATTTCTAAGGTTAATGCAGCTGAAATGTTTGCAGACATGGACACCATGTTTGGTCAAATCATGGGAAAAGCTAATGTTTTTCTAGCTAAAGACAAGAAACAAGAAGCAATGGCTACAGCTTCTAGTTCTTTTAGACAACTGTTTAAAGAACATTTAGCTTTTATGGAAGAACTAATCCCTAAAGTTTCTGATACTGATGAATTAGGAAATGAATTATCTGCTAGTCAATACGCTCAAAAGCTTAGTAAATTTCATTCAGGCTGGACTGCTAAACATATTAATTCTAAATGGTTTAATAAAGCAGTAACTGAAATTTCAAGAACTAATGTAGGAGCTGATATACAAGATATTAAAGCTACAGCATTAACTATAGTTGGTGACGAGTTACTTAAAAAGATAGCTAAAAATCCTGAGTTAGTCAATGAAGGATTGATGAGAGACATTATATCTAATGTTAAAGGAAGTACAAAAGGTGTAACATTACAAGATGAAATAGATTCTCAGTCTGAGTTTGGTAAGGTATTAGAAGGTGTATATAAAGATTATAATTCAGGATTGAAGTCTACCTTAAAGTCTTTAGAGAAAACTAGAACTGACAATGATAAAGCTAGAAATATACGAATTGCTGACCATATTCAGGATGGTTTAATTACAGGTAAATATAAAACTAAAGAAGAAGCTTTAAATTTAGCTATCAGTATAACTGATGATGCTAAACAACGAGCTGTTACAAAACATATCAATGCACATTTTAGTGGTGAAAATAAAAAAGATATAGGTCATGCTGACTTTGGGCCTTTAGTTAAATTTGGAGCTGATAACTTTTATGATGCAGCTACAGATACATTTGATAGTGTAGGATTTTATGCTTATGCAGGAGAACAAGGTTTTAAAACTACAGCTATAGAAAAAGCTGCTGCTCAGGCTAACCCACAGACAAGACGTGGTGAAAGAAGAAAAGAGTTTTTTGCTCAAGAACCTATCAAACAACTAACACAGAGTTTTGATAATATATTAAAATCTACTCTTAAAGAATATGACTTACTCTCTAAATATAATGCACTTGCAGCTAAATTTGGAGATAAGAAAGTAGACTTAAATAATCCATTAGTTAGAAAAAAATTAGGAATAACTGGTGAAGTAGGTCTTAAAATAAGAAGAGTATTAGATGCTCAGATTGCTTTAGGTGCTGCTTTAGAATCTTTAATTAGAAATAATCCTGATGTTCCTGTTCATCAACTAGTAGCTGAAGCACAAAAACAAGCTCAAGGATTAATACAAGATGCTATTACTGATAAACCTTTTGGAACAGCTGTAGCTGTAGCAGAATCAGGTAAAGAAAAAGTAAAACCTCTTGCAGAAAAACTTGTTGAAGGTTTTATGATGTATCATCAAGATTTAACTGAGATACCTCAAGTTAATTTTATAAATTCTAAAAAAGGATTGTTTTCTACTAATAAAGAAGCTAAAGAAGATTATGGCAAGAAAGCTACAGATGAATTAAAAGCTTATGATAAAGCAAAAGCAAAACTAGTAAAAATTCAAAAAGAATATAAAAGTGCTTCTCCTGCCCAAAAAGCTAGAATAGTAGCTAGTTTTGGTGCTAACCCTGAAAACTTAAAAGTATCTACAGCAATCCCTGAGATTGCAGAAATTGTTAATCCTGATCCTGCGGTTAGAAGACACTTAGCTGCTAGAAAACTAGCAGGACAAACTGAAATACAACAACCTATGAAACTTGATCAACCTTCTGCTTGGGATACGTTTACAGATTTCCTTCAAGGTTTAAGAACAAAAGTTATTAAACCAGCTGCTAAAGAGGTATCACAAAGTCTTCAACAATTTGTAGGAAGAAGACGTGGAGATAAACCTACTGATATTATTGATTTAAAAAAAGAAAGACAGTTAGTTGATGTTAGTCCTAAACCAACTCCATTAAAAAAAACAGAGGAACTAAAAACAAATGAAATTAGTCCTAAGCTTCCTGATGATACAGATGTTGTTCCTAGGATTTCCGATGCTGATATTGCTCCCTTTGCTCCTTCCCTAGAAACAAATGAACCAGCTATAGATAAAAATAGTCTTACAAAAACTGCAATTAACATTTTAAAGACAGCACAATCTTTATTTGTATCTGAAGCTTCTGGGGAAGAAGTAGTTTCTGAAGCTATAAAGGTAATAAATAAAATTGGATTTCCAGATGATAAAGGTTTTCTAAAAGAAATTGCAAAACATGAGTCTCATTCAGGTAAGCATCAAGATACTTTTAGAAAAAATTATCATGGTGGGATTTATCAAATTGATAAGATAGGATTTACAAAGACACAAGATATTAAATCTCATCCTAAACTAAAAAAATGGTATAAAAAAATAAAAGATATTAGTGGTGTTGATTGGACTAAAGTTAAATGGGAAGATTTACGAAAACCTTTTTATTCTACTTTAGCTGCAAGATTATATTTAATCACCATTCCAGCAGTAATCCCTAAAACTTTAAAAGAACGAGCTAAATATTATAAGAAATATTACAATAGATCAGGTAAAGGAACTCCTAGTAAATTTATGGAAAGTCAAAAATAATGGTAGATATAGTCAAACCTGATATAGAAAGTATCACAAGTGATTTTCATACTTTTAGTAAAGCACAAGCTGATTACCAAGGGTCTGAAGAACAGCAACTTGATGAATATACTAAAGCCCATGAAGAATACGTTGCACCATTAGCCGAAGAAGAATTAGAAAAACAAAATGCTAATCCAAATGATGATAGTTTAATTCAAAATATATTAGAGATATTACCAGATGTAGCTATAGGTGCTGTTAAAAGTGTAGGTGAAATAGTTGAAGCTGCTGGTGGCCCTGAAAATATATTTAATCTTAATAAACCTGATGATACCTTTAGTGCTATAGTTCAAACTTTTGGTCAATTTGGGATACCTTATTTGGGTAGTGTAAAAGCAGTATCCTATGCTACTAAAGCTGCTAATATACTTAAAAAATCTCCTAAATTAAAAGTTGCTGCTGACTCTATGATTGCTGGTATGCCTGTAGATGCTTTTGCTTTTGATCCTGAGGAAGGCAATATGTTTAATTTTGCTATATCAGCTTTAGGAGTATCTGAAGATGGTAGAGCTGGAGCTGCTATTAAAGAGTATCTTGCAGTACAAACTGATGATCCAGAAGCTTTAGCTAGAGCTAAAAACGCATTAACAGGTGTTATAGGTACTGTTTTATTTGACCGCTTTATTAGGTTAATGGGTGGTACTATAAAAGCAGGAACTAAAGCTGTAAAGAATATTACTAAAGGAGATACAGATTTTGTTAAAACTGATCCTTCTGTAGGTGATACTGTTTTTGGTAAACAAAAAGAAACTACTCCTAAACCTAAAGTAACAGTCAAAGAAATAACTAATGATGAAGATGCAGCAAAAGAACTATCAGACACTCTATCAGAAGACTTTGTAGAAAACTATGTTAATCCCATGAGGGATTTACCACAAGAAGAACTTGCGTATGTTAGTTCTAAGTTAGATAGTGTAGATGCTGCTATATATAAAGAAGCTAATAAAGATGTTGAAGATTTTGCTGCTACTTATAATAAAGCTTCTGATGAAGAAAAAAGTAAATATGTTCAAGTTTTTACAGATGTTATCGAAGGTAAGACTTTAAGTGATATTGATTTAGACCTTCTCAATCCTTTTAATATAACTAAACTTAACTCTCCTCAAGAACGTCTTTCAGTTATTTCTCAGTTAGGTGAGATTATGAAAGATAAATTACCTAGAAATGTATCTAAAGCTAGTAAACAAGCAAGAAGACAGTTTTTAGATGAAGAAATAAATAGAATCACTAAGTATTGGGGAGTTGATCCTGAAGCTTTTGTAAAACATTTAAGGACTGTTACTGGTTCTGTAGATAATGCTATAGCTTATATTCAATCTTCTAAATTAATAACAGATATACAAGTACAAAAAGGTCTTAAATTAGGAAGAGCTTTCCTAAAAAGTAAAGACCCTAAAGACTACGAAGCTTTTACAGCAGCAGCTGTAAACTCAGTAGAGACAGCAAGAGGAGCTAGTGGCTTAGGCACAGCTTTTGGTAGAGGATTAGCTGAATTTAAACATATAGCTGACATGGGTGATTTAGCTAGTCAAGCTGATTTGATGAAAGCTAAAATGATGAATGATGTTATTACATCTACACCAGAACTAGGTAAAAAAAGAGCTTCAGTTATGGTTAAATTAGATGAGATTGCTGAATTTGAAAAGAAAGAAAATCCTGAAAGGTTTAAAAAACAAAAACCTTTAACTGATGAACAAAAAGCCGATAAAAATATTAAGAGGTTAGAAAAATATTTAAAGGATTTACAAACTGGTAAAGATAAAACTTCTAAAAGAACCAGAACTCCAAGAGAACAAGAGATATTAGATCAGATTAAAGCTTTTAAAGCCGAAAAGAAACTAACTGAAATATTTTCAGCAGAACAAATGCAAACTAGGGCTAGATTTAAAAGTACTTTAATGTCTACTAAAGCTAAAACTAGGGATGTTTTATCTGAAATCTATATTAATGGTTTATTATCTAGTTTTAAAACAAGTATTATTAATTTAGCTGGTAATACTTCTGCTATTATGTCTAGTATTATTGAACGATGGTATGCAGCAGCTACCAATGTATCAGCTGATGGAGTAACTTTAGGAGAAGCTGCACAATTAACTTGGTCTTATGTAGCAACTTTACCTGATTTCTTTAGACAAATGCATTATGCTATGAAACATGGGCCTAGTGATGGTGCTATGAAGTTAGATATGGTTAAACCACATGATAGAGCTATTACTCCTGAATTGTTCAATGCTCAAGGTAATGTTGCAAAAGCTATAGATTACTTTGGTAAAGCAGTTAATCTTCCTGGTAGAGCTTTATTATCTGCTGATGAAGCTTTTAAAATGCTAAATTATAGAGCTGAACTTGATGCTTTAGCTTATAGAAAAGCTAAATCAAAAGTAGGAGCTATTGGAGATAAACGTATATTAGCTGAAACAATGGGTGATATTAAAAAGAATATGTTAGATCATCCTGATTTAATGGAACAAGCTAAAGGTTTTTCTGAAATTAATACATTTACTAATAAATTACCAGAAGTTGATCGAATTGATTTTAATACAGGAGAAATTACCCAAGTAGGAGGGATGTCTAGGACATTTAAGAAGCTTATTGATAGAGACCCTACTGGATTAATGAGAGTATTTATACCTTTTTTTCAAACTCCAGTTAATTTGCTATCTCATGCAGGACAACGAACTCCTTTAATTAGGAGAATGAGCGATTCTTTAATGGCAGATTTGAAGTCTCAGAATCCTGCAACTAGGCAACTTGCAGAAGCTAAGATTGCTACAGGTAATATGATGTGGATGACCGCTTTTGGTTTAGCTATGACAGGAAACTTTACTGGTGCTCCTCCTGCTGATATAGACCTAAGAAGAAGACAAGAAGAAGCTATGGGTGGAGCCTTTTGGTATTCCTATATGACTGACGATGGTTGGGTTAATTATAATAGACTTGATCCTCTTGGTATTGTTCTTAGTGGTGCTACTACTATAGCTACTTTAGCTAAATCTTTAATAACCTTAACAGAACAAGGTGCTAAAGGAGGCTATGATCAAGAAATCTTTGATGCTTACCAAGCTACTTTTGCTGATGCAGCTATTGGTTTAACTAGAATGGTAACAGATCGTCATTACTTACAAGGTTTTGGTAATATGATTGATCTAGTTACAGGTGATCAAAGAGGACTTAGTAGAGCTTTGGGTAACTTAGCTACGGCTGTTGATCCTACTGCAAGTTTTTATTCTAGTTTTAGACGTGGTATTGATAGAGGGATTAATCCAGTTAGAGAAACTAAAATAAAACAAGAAGAATTAGAAGCTAGTGATCCTATTACAGCAGGGTATCAAGCTATTGTTCAAGAATTAGACTCTATATTTTCTACATCTTTATCTTTAATTCCTGGTGTAGGATCAGAAAGACCAGCTTCTATTAATTTAGTAGGAGAAAAACGATTTTATCCTGGCACTTCTACTAGTGATGATCTTCATGTAGAGCCTTTAGAAGTCATTTCTAATACATTTAATACTATGTTTAATCCTCTCGCAGGAGGAACAAGGTCAAAGAGTGCTGTAATGAATAAACTTGCTCTTTTAGGTTCAACTTTACAAGGCCCTGAATTAGTATCTAGTATTAGTGGAGTTAAATTATCACAAGAAGAACATCAATTCTTTGCTCAAACATGGACTGAATTAAATAAAAAACTAGAAAAAAGAGCTGGTTCTAAAGCTTTTGATAGAATGGCTGAAGGAGCACAATTAGAAGAACTTGAAATGAACATAGCAATTAATAAAGAAATAGCACAAATTCAAACTGAAAGTAAATTTCCTAGAATTGCAAATGCTTCAATGACTAATGAATTAGATGATCTTATGAATATGTCGACTGAGACTATTCCTAAAACTGGAGCTGCTAATCTTTTTAACTTAGGACAGGGACAACCATAATGGCTAACTCAAAAGTACAATATACAGCTGATGGCAGTACACAAGCTTTTGCTGTAACCTTTCCATTTATCAGTAGGTCTCATGTAAGTGTAGAAGTAGATGGATCAGCTGCTACATTTACTTGGAACAATGATAGTCAGATTACAATTTCAAGTCCTACTTTAAGTGGCTCAGAGATTGTACTAATAGCCCGTAGTACATCTAGGGATACACGCTTAGTTGACTATGTAGATGGCAGTAACTTAACTGAAACTGACCTTGATTTAGACAGTAAGCAAGCCTTTTATATGGCTCAGGAGTCCTTAGATGAGCTTACATTGCTAGATGATGCAGCTGTGGCTACCTCAACTCATATACTGGTAGGTAATGGTACTACGTTTACTAATGTAGCTATGTCTGGTGATGCAACTATTAGTCAAGCAGGAGCTGTAACTATAGCTAATACATCTGTAGAAACTGCTATGATAGCTAATGATGCTATTACTAGTGCTAAGATAGCTGACGATGCTATTGATTCTGAGCACTATACAGATGGTTCCATAGATACGGCTCATATTGCAAATGCAAATGTTACTACAGCTAAAATAGCTGATGATGCTATTACTGGAGCTAAGATTGCGTTATTTGGTGATTCTTATGCTGCTACTAATGGTCATATATTGGTAGCTGATGGTACTGATTTTGACAATGTAGCTATGTCAGGAGATGTAACTATTAATAATTCTGGTGTTACAGCTATAGGTTCAGGAGTTATAGTTAATGCTGATGTTAATGGTAGTGCTGCTATAGATGCTACTAAGATACATAATGGAACTATTACTAATACTGAATTTGGATATTTAAATGGAGTCTCTTCTAATATTCAATCTCAATTAGATGGTATTGTAGCTGGAGCTGTAACTGAT
>Ga0208299_1000613_pt1 | contig 31894 bp, 20 predicted proteins | sample 15_taG_FD_184089 | JGI IMG/M metagenome (GOLD analysis project Ga0208299, IMG submission 184089) | Marine viral communities from the Subarctic Pacific Ocean - 15_ETSP_OMZ_AT15312 metaG (SPAdes) (version 2) | ecosystem: Environmental > Aquatic > Marine > Oceanic | place: Pacific Ocean | collected...
CATGGCTCCAAGATACATGGGTTATCATTCACATAACACCACACGTCAGTCTCGATACCATTATCAATTGATACGTTAAGGTCTACCTCTTTTGTATTAAGAACCAATCGACTATCATTTACATCATAGTCGGTGTTCCTCATGAATAGGTTATAATCTCTTTCCTCTGGGGTTGACTTAACCACCCAAGATTTCTTGTTATCACATTCCTTTCTTAAATCAAACGATGGGTTCTTACTTACAATTATCTCATTGTTGACCACTCGTTCGCATACCTTATTCATCTCAACACGGTCTATCAGAATTGAGAAGTTAACACATGAGTCTGCAATCTGTAAACTCAAGTTTACGTACCCATTAGTCATACCACTTATAACCGACTGGTCAGTTATTGTTCCACTATAATGTACCCATCTAGGATTGAATGCGCCTGTTCCCACCAATTCAAGTAATTGATTGTATTGGGAGAAGAATGTCGTTCCAGTTATTAATTCAGCCTCAAGTGCTTGGTCAATCATTTGTTGGGCTAGGATTGTAGCCAAATCATCACAAGGAGAATGGTCACAAGTCATCCAATCGAAACCTTCAACATATAATGGATTTTGTCCATTATGGTATAGGTACTCCGTTAAATTACCCTCACCGACATTGAATATCTCTTCAGTATAAAGGGTATTCACAATATTAGGTTGATTAGGGTCTTGTAGGTCGATAGCCATATTCACCACCAACTCTTCGAATGTATCAATAGCGTAGATGCAATTCTCAGCTTCTTCAGCTAAAATGGTGTTAATCTGCTCCGTAAGACTATCAATTTCTGCTGTGCAGGTCTCTAACGTCTCAAGGTAACCGTTATAAGCGATAGACCACTCCGTTGAATCGGCAGCTAATTGTTCACCATCCTCAGTACAATCATTGTAATATAAACCTTGATTTTCTTGGTTAGCAACAATCATTTCATCCGTAATCGGTTGTGGGAAGTTAAGTGAGCTATATGTACCAAGTAAGAACTCGTTCCACGCAAGAGGGTTCCAATCGGTAACCAAACTCTCCAATAATGGAAGTCCAGCCTCAGTTACACATAAGAACGTTGTACCCTCATTGGTTGAGTTAGTTAGGACGTAATGTAAACCACCATCTAGGTTATCCAACGCTTCCTGTGTTGCATTACAGGTATTGGTTGCATCACCCAATTGGTTATATAGGTCAGTGAGATGGTCTGAAACGCTATCAGCTTGTACATCCAGAATATCTTGACAATCAAACTTGAACATGTAGTCGAATTCGACATTCAATACACATGTTTCACCATCTTGCACCTCAAATTCGGCACCAAAATCGTCTTGTGGGTTTAATACCACACTAATTGGTGGTAAGTCATCACAATCAACATATTCTAACCATCTACACTCTTGTCTATCCTCATCCCAAGTGTATGTATGTCCAGTTGTACTAGGATGTGGCGTATATGTAGGTTCACCAACCTCGTTAGCCTCATTTATAAAAGCACAACAGAATGCACCTATTGGGGTTGGAACGTAGGTACCATTGTTGAGGATGAATACCTCAATAGTACCGTCAGATAGATTATTAAAAATCGCATCTTCGTTCGGTGTCCCCCCAAGGAGGCACTGTTGATATCCGTATTCGTTTATATTAGGCATTTACTTTAAATATTCGTTTCAATTCTTTTTATCTTAGTGCGGTCCTACTAATATGTCTGGTTGTGTCCATACCCAAGTACAATCTTCATCACCATTAAATCGTCCCGCATAGGTTAACATTATTATATTACCACCACCACCTGTATACCAGTCATTGTTGTCTATCTTACAACCAATACCCTCAACGCCTGTATATGGGTCTGTTACTGGTACTTTGGTTGAAGGTTCAGCGCAATTGCAACCATCAGGGCTACCTACCCTATATTCACCCAATGGGTTAACAAACCTCAAGTATGTCTCACCATCAATAATTACCGTATTGGATTCAAAGGTACTACCAGTTAATCTCCAATTACACGTTGCGAAACACACGCAATCAAGCATATAATCACCGTTATAGGTCTTACAGCAAATACTACCAGTTTGTAGACCCCCAGTTTCACCATACTGTTGAACCACTTCTAGTGGTGTTAATGTAGTGTCAGGTTGACCATTAGAAGTGAATATGTTCATATCCACATACTCAACTGGCATCCCATCAGTCGTAGTTGGTGAGCAACACTCTGAGTTGATATATGGACTATTGTAGAATGGTGGTGAAGCTGGATTACCATTAATATCAAATAGTGGGTATTGGAATACATAGTACCCTTCACCCACAAGACTATAAGGGTTGAAATTCGGTGGATAAGCGCCATAATATAAAGTAGGACAATCTACTGAAGTAGCCGAGAATGATAAATCAATCTGTATTGAGTCATCATTATCCTCTATATCGCACCCACAATCAGTGACCTCAGCCGTAGGGTCGGGGTCTTCGATTACATAACTATCTATCGTCACACAGTCATCCAAATAGTACCCCTCTGAAGCCATATCAACGTAAGTGTCACCAGTATAATTGTTTACCAACCCTTGGTTATAATTGGTGAATAATGCTGTTGTGTCTGTATTAACCGTAGTTGATGTTACCGTTACAGGATTAAAATCTGGTATCAAAGCTCTGAATTGGTCAATAAATTGTTGACCTCTATCATAAGGACCTGAGTGAGGGTTATTACCCTCTAATACATATTTATTGGCGTTGGCTCCACCAGTCTCTCGGTACCATCCACCACCTTTTTGGAAGTACATACTTCGTGTGTTAGGTCTAACTGCTGGGAAACCATCATTATCAATATTATATAGTGATAGGTCTGTCTCCAAATCATTCAACCTCAATACCTCTTTGAATAAATCAACATCCAACGGTGCATCAGCCACATATACATGCTCATTGAACTCCATTAGACCATTTGGTGCCCCTATGAATTTGATTAGGAACTCAATCACCTTTCGTTGACCTTTAGACTTCCAAATCCATGGTGAATTCATTATCAACCTTCTCCACATCTCATACTCAGATTCAATAGGGGTCATACCTCTGCTTTGACCTGAGAATGATGCTCTTGGTGTTGTTACATAGTTAGCCAATAAGTTGTTCTCCAATATCGTTGATACCAAATCCCAACCCAATGTCCTAGCTAAATTCTTAAGAACTAGGTCTGGCGTATTATCTCTCTTATCATAGGTTACCACATTAGCAAATGCGATACCATCGATGTACCTCTTAATATCGTCAAACTCTCTACCGTATATCCTAAGCGTCTTAGTCACCTTCTGTGCGGCAGTTTCTTCTTCACTACCATCACAATGTGGGATAGTATCAAACTCACTTATAGAATCTGACGTTAAGAACCGCACAATAAGGTCGGACTTGGTTAGGTCGGTGTTATTAGATAATTCAATTAATTTGTTTACATATTCCTCATACTCTTTAGTGTTGAAGTCTAAGTTATACCCATCACTTGTTGTCCACCTTAGTTTAGTTGTCTGATATAAAATGATACCATCATCACTCTCCACAGGATATCTGAATGTAATAGTGTATTTAGGTTTAACTACCGTATTCAATAAGCTACGTTGAAAGTCTGGTAAACCATTAAAGAACTTGTCTTCCTCAGCTTTATTCGGCTTTATGTGATAAGTAATGAACTGATTCGGTGAACCAACAAATGGTTTACCCGCCACCTTAATAGATAAACTACCAGAATCGGAACTCGTTAATCCAGTAAACCCGATTATATCATACTCAGTATCATCTAATAATACACTGTACCTCAAGTAGTTAAGTGTCATGTTACGAAGGGTATTACCCTCATTGAAGGTACCTAGAATGGAACCCGTAACCAGATAATTCAATGAATAGTTATTGATTATGGATTCATATGGCACATTGAATGTGGACGTATTAGTATTAATATCATGAGAGTAGTTTGTTACCGTATAAGCAGTCGATTGAAGACCACTTGGTAGGGTGATAATAGGTGACATGTAAATGGCTGCTACCCAGTTTGTAATAATTTCCTCTAAGTTTACCCTAACGAATTCGGTTAATGAGCCAAAGTATGCGTGGTTCAATAAGTTCCTATCATCCAGATTCAATCTAGCTATTGAATTATCTGTCAGTAGTAATGCGGTTTCAGCCTCATCTACATTAAGGGTTGATAGGTCATAGAATTGACCATACGTCCCTGTATTGTGGTTGATACTTACGCTTGGGTCAAGGTTGGTCGTAACGGAGAAGTTCCCCATTGTGAACAACGGTAAACCACCCTCACTTGTAAGTTGATTACCAACAAGGTCAGGTGAGAAATTTCTATATTCGATGCCATCATCGTAGAAAACCCTCTGAGCGTATCCAGGTACTCTTATTCTAGGATTCTCTGCCATTATACGTCAGTGATTGTATCGAAGTCCTTCGTGAAGTCAATATTAGTACGTTCCTCTCGAACCTCAAACAATGGCTTACCAGTGTATTGGTCTTTAATTTCATACAAGTTATATTGCTTGTAAATGTTATTATCAAAGTTGTAGATAGTGTAAATACCATCTTCAAGTGATTTAGTTTGGTTACCGAAGATACCGTAAGCAATTGTTTCAATATCGTGCTCAACCATTTCAATCTCAATCATAAGTGGATTGAAGAATGTGTTGGTGATGATAACTTGTTGATTAGGTTGTCCAATAAATGGTAACACGTTAGGTCTTACATTAGATGCAGAGCTTGGTGATACTGTACAGAATATCAATGAAGAGTTATCATTAAAGTTGTAACGAATTGCTTTTTGGTTCGTATTGGTAAGGTTTTGGTTAACTGGTTCTGCTCTGTTGTTTGATGTGACTATCTTAAAGAAGTTTCTCAACTTAGCATCAGCAACGCCAGTATCCGTATTCAAATATTCAATTCTGTAACCTATAAGGTTATTGTTTTCGAATTTATTTACATGTGCTGGTGGGATTGCTGCCGTATCAAATAGAAGACCTTTCTGGTCTGGGAACGCTGCAAGAACACCACAATCCACAATCCTAGTTCTAATCTCTATTGGCTTAATTACAATCGTGTAGATACCCTTAGCACTAAATTGTGCCACAGGTAGCTTCAGGGTATACATACCACCAAATACCTCAAATCCAGTTACGTTAGATTGAACCTTATTAGGGTTATCTATTTGTAATAGAACCTGTTGTGGGTCTAATTGTGAGATTGTTGTATCACCAGCAGTACCCCTATTTGGAGAGTAGTGTACCCAGATTTCACAATCTTCTGGTAGTACATCTGCTGGTCTATTTATTCCGTATGTTCCTGTTGCCATGTTTTAATTCTTTATAATCCTACTTTATAATAACCATTTCCGTAGTCAAGTAAAGCATCTAATCCTTTAATCTCACCCATTCTTAGGTGGTCTTCCATCACTGTTGTCGCACCTCTATCAATAAATATGTCACTCTGTACTTCTGGTGGGTATGCAATCCCTAATAAATATTCAGTTTTGGTCATTGCACTCAAATCCACGTTAGTTATATTCCAACCTTCACCAACATATCTCACATCGGTTCTAGGTTTTGCCACTTCATCACCATCAAAATCTGTGATAGTATAGGTCTCACCAGTGTAACTATTATACAACAATCCAGTTGTTTGACCATCGGTACCAATAACCGTTAGGTTGTATTCAGCTTCGAGTGGAATCAGTGGGTCTCCACTAGCTTCAGCATCCACAACGTAGATATTAGGTTCACCTTCTGTAACAACCATAGTTACACCACTATATACCGTATCATTGAAATAGTTTAGGTAGGTTCCCTCATCCAGAACCAAGTATGGTATATACAGGTCAGCCTCATTATAACTCCTAACCATATTCAACTTGTCGTTGGTGAAGCCTGTTACAAATCCACCCGAATGATACCATTGGTCTACCGTGGCACCAGAATATCTGGTGTTAGGTGACATGTTGATATTGGATGTGGTAGCCGATAACATTGTAGGTGTTACACCAAACATGAATGGGAAAGTGTATCCACTTGCCTGTAATCGCTCTATTAATATGTCGTAGTTAACGTTCATCTTCTATAATTATCCTGATTCGCCACCAGAACCTTCACCTTCCGCTATACAATTATCACCATTAGTAAACTGTACACAGATTACATTACTATAGTATGGGTCACCACCTAATATTATTGGTTCGCATATACTACTAACAAACCCACCAAAATTACCTAATAGTGGTTCACTCATTCCAAAACATCCACCACCAGGACCAACTGTTATATTAATAGTAGTACTTCCACTATTCCAACGCCAATTAGAAAAGTATTGGTGGTTAGTTAAGGTTAATTGTATTACACCCTGTTGGCTATTAAGGTTATACGGACACACCACATATGGGTCATTAATCGTACCAGCACCTTGTGGGGAACCATCAGGCTTCTCTGATGGTATATTAGTGGCTGCTATGACTGGTGTTGGTGTTGTTATAAATTCAAATGATTGAGATTCAGATTGTCCCTCACAACCCTCAGCATCTGAAACCACAACATGGTACGCACCATCAGTACCGACACCAGTTAGTATTTGGTTAGTCTCACCCACCATTAATACACCATCCATATACCATTGATACGATGCAAATCCACCTTCAGCAGTTAAAGTTGCTGTTTCACCGACACATAATATCACTGGTTCTGGTAAAATACTTATTGGTTTCTCCTGACCAGAAGGTATAGACCCGATATCAGGGTGATAGTAATCAGTTGAGAATGAACCATATACGGTAGGGATAGCATTTTCAGATATTTCAACAGTACCAACCAAATTAATCACACACTCATTTGCATCAGTAATCGTTATTGCGTAGTCACTATTACCATATAACCCCGTTTTAACTAAGTCATTGCTACCATCGAATTCCCATAATACTTCGTAGGGTGCAAGTCCACCACTAATATCTATACTAATTGCACCAGTATTTGGTATTTCACCGCTATTCCAATCAAAACATGTAACGTGGGTGATATCTAAATTGGCTACGAAGTCAGAACATATATCACCATGAGCTTTGAAGTCCAAATCAGTGAATATCCCCATGTCATCCCCACTCTGAATCAGGTCAACCTTAAGGTATAGATTATCCACAACAATTTCACCATACAATAACCCCTCTTCAAAGGTCTTGAGTTCTCTAAGTGATATTTTACGTTTAATTACTCTCATTATGCCACCTTAATTTCATATAAATCCACATTAAATGTGTTAGCTGTAAATTCCACGTTGCTCTGTGTTGTATCTATATCGTAATAGAAGCCTGTGTTATCCCTTTTAAGCGTATATTTGGTATGTAACTGTCCTTGTAGGTCATCGATGAATATCGGTGCGTTAGCATCGTATGGTGCGGTCATCATGTTTGTTGATTTGCCAGTCTTAGCATTGCTATATGTCGCCCTCATAAATAATTCTTTAGGGAGAAGGTTGGTTACCTCATCCTTGTAGTGGTAAATAAAGAACCCCTCACCGAAATTCTCGTTATTACCTAATGGGTTCATTAAAATGAAACTAACTGGCTTATTTGCTGCTGGAATAACCTGACTGTTAGGTAGAATATCCCCTAATCTAATGTCTGGACTTATGTATATGATTGAAATCAGGTTCTGGTCGGTCACAATAGGTGAATCGTAGAAATCCAATCTCAAGAAAGACTTTATCAAGCTATTCTTCCTGAATTTAAGGTCATCATTAGTGTAACCTAAGTCAGAGAAATATGTTGGGTTGAAATAGTCGGTATTGGGGGCATCCCAAAAGTGTGGAACATATTTAACCATATCGGCTAAGATTGTAACTTCCTTTGGTATGAATCTTACCTTCTCATAATCGATTATCGGGTTGATGGATTTCTCCACCTCAACATCAACGAATTGTCGCTCAATAGTTTCCCCTTGGTCAACCAATTGGAAGTCCATGTCTAATGGTACGTTGAATGTAGTCGCGGTACTGGTAGGTTCTGGTATTCTAAGTGTATATCTCTGTGCTGGCATATTAATCTATTAACAATCTTCTTCAGCCGATTTAACGGTGAACTGATTACCTCTACCACTACCCACAATATCAAATGGTGGGAATGTTATGGGAACGTTATTAGGACTGAATCTAGGTCCGTAGTATAAACCATACTGACCAAACGGGTCTTGTCTCCTAACTGGAATACAGAAATTCTGATACAAGTAATGTGCCCCATTCAAGAACGGATAGTTCAAGGTCACATATTGCCCATCATTCAACCCTATATCCAATAGGTCTCTCCATAACCATCTACCATCACCCAAATTTTCCGCATAATCTGGAATACCAAATGTATTACTATCACCTTGCTCAACATAGTTTGAGAAGTCTCTAATCTTCATCTTATGGTGTGGGTGATAAAAATAACCCTCATGTCTAGGTCCTTTAGCCTTATTTCTAGGAAAAAAACTAGTCTCGTATAATGGTTCTGTTCTGTTGTTGGTATTGAATCTGTGTCCCACCATAGCCAACGTGTATTCCAAACACTCAAACTTATTGTATTCCACAATATCACCATGATAGTAATCATCAGTTATATGTGCCGATGGGTTTAATGGTGTTGGGCTTATGAATGGGTCTTGTTGTGGGTCATCGACTGGCGCAATAACACCGTTCTCATGAAGTAATCTGAGGTGAGGTAACTCATCATCATTATGGATTCCATCAACGTTACCCATTTCCAACCCCACTTGTATCGGTGTGAAGAAATTGGCTTGGGTTTTAATCATAGTTATGAATATCTCACTCAGAGGTCTACCTAAATTATCTCTAAGGTCTTTGACCTCAATATCTTCGTTTACAGCAAATTGACACACCTCATCACTGAATACCGTCTTAGCGAATGCTGTAGGGTATAGTTCGTAATCGTCATTTTCAATGATACCATTATTAATAGTGGTATTCACCGTTCTAACCTTCTTAAATAATCGAATGTAGTATTCCGACTCCTGTCCACCCACAAGTCGCTTCATTCTAGTGTCTAATGCCGTATTAATGGTGACATCATAATCAATGTTAACGGAAAAATAATACTCCTTGTCGTCACCATTATCAAGACCAGTTCTAACCACTCTATAATCACCATCAAATATTGGTAGGGATAAACCTACCAATCTGACTCTATCACCTTGCATTAGATTATGATGTACTGGTGTATTGAACATCATTAAAGGTCTATCAGAAACTATTGATTCATTAGCACCAATCAGTCTAAGCCCACCATTCGTATTACCAGAAACCAAATCATGTGTCGTGTCAGCAGACCAAGGGTACGTTACCGTTAATTCCCAGTTCTTCAGATTTTGATTAACATCATTTGGTTTAAAGGAAAAACGCTCCTTCTTAGGTTCCATAGTATTGAAATCACATGAACCACTAATTATAATATTAGGGTCATAATGACCGAACCAACCATCCTGTTCCTTCAAATTTTGGTCATATGATTGACCCCAAGTTAAAGGCTCTTGACCTGTATCAGGATTATCGTAAGGGTCATCAAGATATGATGGTTCTAGAAAAGTATACCAACTATCGTTACCACTCACATTGAATAGGACGTTACTCATGATGGGTTTGAAATTACCTATAATTCGGTACTTGGTTGTGCTTTGTCTCTCGTTGTTGAAAACCTCACCAGCATCCACAATTCGATTAATATCGTTATAGGGTAATAGTCGTTCATTACCTTCTAACTGAACGTTGATGAATGTATCTGTATTTACACTGGTTTGAGACTCGGTACTGCGTAGTCTATATTTAACTCTATTTATACCCATATAAGATAAATATAGGTTATAAAACTATTTTTTAAAGGGATATAGATTATTATTCTTAAGCCACGGTAACAGTAACCGTCTCACTAACACAACCATTATTATCTACTACCTTAATCTCATAGTCACCTGCTGATAAGTTTTCGAATTGATGGTTAATCAACGTTACGTTAAATTCTGGGTTACCATCCAAGTAATATGTGTATGGATAATTCGCATTAGGTGCATGTACCGTGATAGAACCATCATTACCTTGGTCTTCTGGAACCGTAGTATAAGTAGGTGTTAGTATAGATGGGTTGGCGATGTCGTATGGTATGGGACCTACAGAATCGTTAGCACTATCCGTTACCGTGATTTGATACCACTCAGGGTGTGGTGGTAAATTATTAACAGCATTCCAACCAAGATTAATATTATTAAAGTCGGTTGATGAGAAGGTACCCAATGGTAATGGATTAAATGTGGCTGGACACGTAACCGTAACTGAATATGGTGGTTCACCTCCCAATGGGGTTATGAATATAACACCGTTAGGTGTATCATGACATGTAGGTTGACCCTGTGATGGTGATTCCAAATAATTATTAGGGTCGGCTAGTTGTTCCGCAGTAGCATTAGGAGGACCATCCCAAACACTATTAACCACAAAATTCAACCCGAATGGTTCTGTTATGGTCACCGTACTAGGGCATGGTGGTGTTGTTGGGTCACCATCCTCTATTGTTATCGTATAAACGTCTGGGGGTAAGTTACTAATAGTCTCATAATTATTAGTGGTGGTCAGCGTTTGTATGGTACCATTAGCACCCTCAATGGTTATAGTATAAGGGGTAGCTCCACCATTTACACTAATACTCATAGAACCATCTGGTATCTGTTGAGAATTAGGGTCGTAAGGTACCGTCAGAGGGAAACCTTCCACAAAGCATGATAGAACTGCTGGGTCATCCACAATGAATGTAGTTGTTACACTTACGCCACCATTATCAATTACTGTTAAGGTGTATGCACCACCCACTAATTCTTCAATATCGCCACCTTGGTTATCACCAGTATAGGTATGTACTGTACCATCAGGATACGTCCAATGGAAAGTGTATGGGTCAGTACCACCAATAACTGAAATATCAATTCCACCAGTTGCTGGTGTTGTTGGTGATGGTGATATGGTTGTGTTGTGAGTTACGTCACCTATAACCACATAGTTAGGGTCGTCCAATACTGGACATGGCGCAAAATACTTCTCCCTCAATTGGCTCAATGCCGTTGATGCAGCGTTCAAACCAAAATAGAAATAGAATGAATCATCCACCCTAGGGAATCGGTTAGTAGTTAATGTTTGCCCTATATTATTATATCTGAATATGTTATAATCGTCCGTACCTATGATATCACCACAATCAGGACCGTTAGCAGATACATACTGATTGGGTGGCGTTTCATTATAATCAATACTAAATTGAGCATCTAACCAGTCACAGTTTACGTCTGCTGGTGGTAACCCGTTGGGTGTTGGGTACGTATTGAATAACGTTTCGTTATTCATCCATGCGAATACATTTCTACTGAAATGGACATCGATATCCTCATTAGTTAAAAATTGATTAGGATATCTGAATAAACCTTGAGCATCTTCATCGAAATCATCAAGACCTACACCTAATTCACACTGTCGTCTGATGTTACCACACTGTTGAGAACGTGCTTGAATGCTAATACAATTAATATCAACGAATAGTGAATTCACCATATCTTTAGATGGGCTATCTAAACCACTGGTTACCTTATCTAAATGGTTACCCACTAATGAATATTCAGGTAATAGTGGTGGCATCTTATAAGTGGTGTCAATCCATAGGTCTTGAACGAACGGTAAACCATCGTAATGACATTTAACCGATGAACCTAAAGTCACCAAATCGCTAGCGTATAATTTACTACCTAAATTTCTACTATATGGTACATAATATAAATTATCACCGTTCTTCTCTATGAACCCCTCATTAGTCTTTCTGGAACCAACGGTATTAATGCTACAATCACCATGGTAAACACAGGTCTCAATCAAATAAACATCGTTATAACAATTATTATCAAACGCATTAGAGTCTGATGGGTTTAGGTTGTTCACACCACCACCACCACATGTCCATTCACAGAATTTCTCCCTTTCTTCACCTAATTTACTACTCTTAAATTTGAATAGTGGTGCGTATAGTGTACCATTAATCCAATCGTTATAGAAGTCAAACTTAAGTAAGTTCAAATCCTCTACCAAACTGGAAGCCACACAATGTGTATATCCAGCATCTCCTGGTATATCCGTGTCATCCCAACCATTATCTTCTGTCGAACCAACGCAGTAAGTACTTCCGTTTGGCGGACCACCTGCTGCTGTACAACCAGGTCTACCATTATCACATCCTGGCGCATAAGGGCGATTCTGACAATCTAAAGTAATACAAGCTATATATGCAATGGGGTCTACACCGAAAAAATCTAAAAAACCATTAATAACGCTAATAATGTCATTTATTGGTCTAATGATACTCACATTTATCAGAATTATAATAGCTGAGAGTGCGATAACCAACCCACAAATGAAGTTGAATAAAGCATCTGACGCTATATGTAATCTATTGAATGGGAATGGAGTATACTTACCTCTGGCGCTATCAACGTCTTTAATACCCACGAAACTCCTTACCCCAGAGTCTGATGGTGCTTCCGTATGTTCGTATCTGGTTATTAGATTCTTAACGGTATATATAGTATTCCATTTAAGCGTAGCGAAACTGTGAGGTTTTGTTTGGGGTCCGAACTCAAAGTCCACATCACCTAATTGGTCAGGATTATGTGGAACCAAATATTGACCTCTGGTTCTTAATTTACCTTCACCACCAGTTACATTCATACCAATCCTAAACCTTACATCGGCTCTGGTTGGAATCCCCTTATTAGGGTCATCCGTTGGTACTAGGTCACCGTATTCATCAGTAACTCTGTAATCTATATTCATAGGTACTTGGTAAGCCCACACACCGTCCTTATCAATTAGTTCACCACCTTTCACATCGAAACGTTCGATAGCACCATCTATGGTCTTTCTAATCATTTCAATCTTACCCCTACCTGTGGTTTGCCCATCCAATACTCCCATACCATTTCTTGGTCTACAGGTTGTATTGATAGAGTTTTCTTCATTATCACCGAAGATTGAGCCTGTGAATATTGCGCTTGGTGTGACCCTAACCTTCATGTCGATATCCCTTCTGGTTATCATCACATTACAGTTATCCTCATCACCCCAGAATGGTTGAACGTCAAGTCCTATTGGACTTCTGTTGATGATGTGGTTCATTGCGTCCAGATTGTCTTCTTTTCTGAACTTACTTGTTGAATCGAAGTTCTCTGATGATGAACCTAATCGTATGTAATCGTATGGTTTTTGGCTTATTGCACCAATGTCTGACATATCAGCTTCAGCGTACATGATTTGGGCACCTGATGGTACACCGAATATCATATAATCACCAGAAGCGTTTGTGGTTGTAGTGAACTTATAATACTTACAATACACATCCAACATCTCATCATCATCCAAGAATTGCCTCTTGTTTGGGAATGTACCTACTGGTGTATAACATTCATCGTTAGTGTCGTTATTACCTGAAAGTAGGTTATACCTTACACCTTCACTATCAAGGTCTGCAATCGTCTCGAAAGGGTACTCACCATATATCTCTGGGTCTAACTTGTCATCTTCAGAGATTGGTACGAATACACTTACTTTAGCATTTGGAACACCGAAACCGTTATTCACGGTGACTCTACCCACAATAACACCATAATCAGCACAGAACTTAGTATAAAGCTCCTTCTGAGTTAGTTTCAACGACAATATCTCAACAAAATCGAAATCTTGTTCCATATTGATTTTGACGAACTTATCATCACCGTTAGGGGTTGTACGTATTCTTATGCTTTTACTCATTACTTAATCGGTAGTTCCTCTATTTCCGCTTTTGAGATTAGTTCCATTACATCATCCTCATCCATAGGTTCAACATCTTCTTCCTTCTCCAAAACAGTTTTAGCCGCTTGACTAACCGCCTTAAACATTAGTATAGCGTCCAACCTATCGTTCTTAATGATACCCTTGTAGAGTGCCCATACGACCAATGGTGGTGCTATGATTGGTGATAGAATAGCCAGAGTGATGAAGATACTCCACTTCACAACTGTATTCATATTAGCATTAACCTTTGATGTCTGAACATCTTTGACTCCTGGTATCTCAAAATTGTTGTCTTTTTTACATCCACATCCCATAATAACTTGTTTTTCTTAATATAACTAATTAGGTTGATTAAATCAATTATTAATTGGTTTTCACTCTGACTTTAATATCCACACTTGGCTTCTTAATCTCAAACATGCTGATAGGGCTACCCATCAAAGCATAGTTTGGTGCCAAGTTTATTTCTCTGGAACTATCATCCAATAATGGTTGTGCTATCTCATTAAGTGAATAACCATCACCCACTTTATTGAATACCTTCAACTCCATTACGTTCAATACTCCACCCACATTGTTGATATTCTCAATCAATTGGCTCATATAGATGTTCTCACCCATATTCCAATTATCAATGTTGAAGTATTCTTGAACTTTACTGATAACTTCTGCAATAATTTGACTTTCTGGAAACTCCTTCTCGATATACAACCCAACTTCAAAAGCTAAGTTAATTATTTGACCATTGGTTACCTCTACGTAATCATTCATCATTCTGTAATCACTCAAGTATGTGCCAATATTATCTCTTAAGGTACTGGTAGATTGATTAGTCAATGAACCATCACTACCCAAGGATAGAATATATATCGCAACTTTATTCTGATTCTCCAATACACCACATCTAAATGGTATTCCGAACTCACCATCCATTAAAGCAATTCTGGTTTGATAATCCTTTATGGTTACACACCGTTCCTGTGAAGCGAAATTGTAACGGGTTAGGTTACGTATTTCCTCAACTGAAGGTTCATCCTTTCCTCCCAATGCTGGAAGTGGGTTATTCACCGACAGTGAACCTCTAACTTGTTGGTTTACACCATTATCCACACCGCTTACAGTCATATTAAGATTATTAACCGTATTCAGAACGTTAGGACCGATGTTGGTAGATTTACCACCACCAACTCTATAGCTAATGAACATTGTTGTACTTGGGCTTGGTGTCACACCCATACTTAGGTTGTTAATGAAGTCACCAATCCTACTCACCAACGCTGGGTCAACATCAAAATCACATAGTGAACCGATATCTTGTGAACCACCACCGAAGATTAATTTAGTAAAACCTTTGTCGGTATATTCACGAATAAATCGCTGGTCTACCTTAATCCACTGTCCAACTTCAACAGAATTGTTGTCACTAACCAGTGTGTTATTTACAACGAAAACCTTATCTTCTGCCAATGCATTCATTTCGTACCATCTTAGGTCACTATCTAAATATTGGTCAACTGTAGGCGTGGAAGTAAAATTGGTTCCTTCAAGTGTTATGATTGAATTAATTGAGATTACATCAGTATCTGGTAATATCAACTCAAAAAATGGTATCACATCACCTTCACTCATAACTCTCTTGAATGTCTTGGTCACACCATTGGTGACTAGCTCCCTTTTTGTTATGGTATAATTTATTATGTTATTTGAAGCGTCTATATTTGGGATAATCAATCTATTTGGTATACCCCCTGCCGCAAATGGTGATGAGAAATCTATATCATCTGTGGTCTCGAAAACCTTTCCAGCACCTGATACTTGTGCACCTCTTCTAATAATTGGAGCGTAGGTGATGTCCCACGTATCACCGAATACTGGTACCGTAACGCTGAAGTCGCATATGGTAACTGATGGTCGTTTACCTGGTATTTTAAGACCAAATGTACGTGCCATACTCAATACGCTGGATTTTTCCTGTGCGTAGTTAATTTGAGTTTCTTGGAACATCCTGTCGGTGTGGAATGATAACATATCACCAACCGCAGCATTAAGTTCCAATAGCATCATACCAACAGAGGCATCATTGAAATCATTGAAGATGTCTGGGTAGTATTGTCTAGCGTAGTTGACCAGTTCACTTCTAACATCAGCGAAGTTTCTAGCAAAATAGGGTATTTTTTGAGCCATAGTTTTTAGTTCTTAGTTATAAATATCAATTAACACATTATTTACCAAAACTAAATAGTTAACACACAAAAAAAGGTGGGACAAGCCCACCTTTCAACTCAAATTTGATATGTTGATTACTATTTAAGTAATTCAGTAATATCTACATCTACTTCGCAAGCACCGCCTCCGCAAGCCACCTCTCCAGATAAATCTGTGTTATCATCCATCTCGATTACTTTAGTTAAATCTACGCTATGAAGTGATTTATACATCTCATCGTAAACTTCCTTAGTACAATCTTCAAAAGGGGCTTGAATATAACTTCCACCATTGAACGGTAGAACTGCAATACCATTGAAAGTATCACGGTTAGCCCACATCCATTCACCTACTGAACCCCACTCGTTGATTCTGTATATGATATTACCTTCCTCATCCTTCTTAGGTTCGAAAACAACTTTACCATCAGTACCCTTAATAGGCTTTCCAGCGTCATCCTTAACGGAGACCATTTCAGCTTCCTTCTTGATTGATACTGTTACCGATACGTTGTGAGTATTCTGACCATCGATATGACCTGTTCTCACCCACTCAGTATTGAATTTCTTAACCCTATCCAATAACTTCATTGGGGATTCAAATCTAAGAATCGAACCTTCTGGTGCCTTTTGAGGTACGGAAATTACCGCTTGCTCGTTTGGTCTGAAGAATTCATCCTCAATCAACTCTGGGTGATAAATCTGCAAGTACGTGTAGATAGACTCGTTCTTACCCACTCTGATTCTACGAATGTAGTGCTCATTGTGCCAAGCATGAATACCTGATGACGTACCTAGAACCAATGAACTGGTTCCCGATGGTTTAACTGTTGTAGTTCTAGCTGCTGGATTGATGTGAATCAAATTAGCTACTCTAGCATTCTCTTTAATCACTGCTTCACCAGCAGCAACTAGGTCATACTTAAGAACTTCACCTGAACCGATACCAGTCATTCCTACGCCCACTAGGGCATCTTTCTCTGTGGTGCGCTTCCAGATATCACGTAAGTAATGAAAATCCGTGTAACCTGCTTGTAACGTACCTATAAAGGCTGCTACCTTAACTCTCGCTTCCAAATCCTTTTGGGATGTTAGGTTTGAGGCGTTAATCTCGTTCAAGTTACAGAATTGATTCGGGCGTAGCCCTATCTCACAACATGGGTTGGTTCCCCAATCCTTGTCATTTGAGAAGTAAACTCCAGGTTCACCAGCGTTACTTTCCTCTACTTTCTTCCATAGGTCGAAGAACTTATCCTCAGTGATTTTATGTCGTAACATAACTGCTGTGTTATTAGACCTACCTCTCTGTGGGTTAAGCTCATACCATTTACCGAACTTACATGTAAGCATTTCGTTATCATCCAATGAGAATAGCGAAATCAAGGCTGCTCTACGGATACCACCTGCCAATACTGCATCAGCAATATAACATATGATATCATGAACCTCTAAGGTTGATAATTGGTCACCATCATTCTTTGTGTCAAGAATCTTCTTGATATTGTGAACACAGTCCTTTAATGGTTGCGGTCCTGGTGCTTTACCACCACTTGTTACCAATGCTGCACCTTTTTTTCGAATATCAGAGAAATCGAAGTCTGGTGTTGACATACCTTCAAAGTATGCTCTCATCAGTATTTTTATCGCATCAGCCCATCCTTCTATAGAATCTCCGATTAAGTATCGTCTTCTTCTATTAGCGTTAGGCTTTCTTATTTCTGGTAATTGTTCAACGTGATGACGTTGTACTGAGTAACCTACTCCTGTTCCACCTAATAGTAGGAACATAGTTTCACTGAATGCTTTCCAGTGGTCTATTGGTAGGTATGCGCAGTTATATATTCTGTTAGGGCTAATTTCGATTGGTTTGCCCCCGAACTGTAAGCTTCTCATTGAAGGTAAAACTTTCTTATCGTAAACCATCTTGTAAGCTTCCTCTATCTCATCGTGAATGTGAGAATATTTGCGTTGGTGCATCTCTTTATTTCTTGTGACCAACTCTTCCCATGTCTCTCTACGTTTCAGGTGCGGTAAGTACTTGGCGTACTTCATATGCACTGTAATGTCGGACATGATACTACTTGATAAATCCATATTTTAATTTTTCTTTTATTAACTTTATAATGGACTTTGTGGAAACAACAAGACACAGCTATATCAAAGATACGTGTGTTTTTTCTTTAGATGTTAATGACCACAAAGTCGGTTTCAACGAAGACATCTTCGGTGATACTGTAATCGATTCTTATAGTAGCTTTGTGCTCATTATTGGTGTCCCGATTGACCTCAACCTCGTTTATAGTTAGGTTGGGAATATATTTGGTTACGGTTTCTTGAATGTCTGATTTTATTTCTGATTGTAATTTCGAATCGTTAGGTTCAAAAATGAATTTCATTAAATCAGTACCAAAGTCTGGCATGTATAACCGTTGACCTCTCTGGGTCAGAATTAGGTGCATGAGGTCTGCTTTTACTGCTCTTGAATCTGTGTCGTTCAATTGTAAAAAGAAACCTTTATCACTGTCCTTAAACGGATAATCGATGTTTATATACTTGCCTGCTGCCACTTTTTGAATGTCTTTAATATAAATAGGGTAGTCACTTATTAAACTACCTCTGCTTCCTCGGTATTTGTCGTATCTTCCTCGCTATTTGTCGTATCATCCTCATTATCAGTCGAGTCATCAGCCGAATTATTTTCCTCTAATTCTTTCTTTCTTCTCTCTTCTTCTTCTCTCTTCTGACTAGCTATCTTCATAATGGCTTTTATCTTATCCTGTGTCTCGGATGCTTTTTCAACATTCTTCTCCATAAAACTCTGCCCAGAATTACTTTGTGTAACATCAATTTGGATTGTTGAGTTATCGAATGTAATGTCTTGGAAGATGATACCATCCTTACCGAAACGTGACTTAAGAATTGCCATCGTAGCGATAGCCGCTTCCTTTTGAATCAACGTCTTAGCAATAGAGACAATGAAGTGACCAATTTGACCTTTCTTGATAGAACCACCCATTTGGTCAGCTTCTACCACATCGGCACCAATAGAACTTCTGTTACCTTGGACTGCTGTCCAACCCGCAACATCGAAATCACTTAGCATGGTTTCATATTGACGCATAACGTTACCCTCACCTGCATATACATCCTTGAATTCCTTAGATGGTTGTACACAATCTATGTAATCCACCAATATGATATCTGGTCGGAAACCTTGTGATATCTTCTTCTTAATGTATTGGCGTATCTTAGGAATGGTAGTACCATCACTTGAGAACTTCTTAAGTATAAGTTTACCTTTACCCTTACCTTGTTCTTCAATCTCCTTATCCAATCTATCTCGCCATTGTGGGTCTGATAATTCATTCAAAGGTATTGTAGTCCAACATGATAGGTGTTTACGCTTGATTACTTTTGGGTTATCTTCGAAGAAAATCTGAAGTACGTTATGACCATCAGCCATAGCCGCATTAGCCAATTTGGTAATCATTGTTGTCTTACCAACGCCAAACGGAGCCAGTATAAGCCCTAACTCACCTCTAGCCAGTCCACCATCCATTAATTCGTCTAAACCCATTATACCAGTAGATATAGGCTTCCTGTAGTCTGCTGCGAGTACTTCTTCCAATCCCTCTAACACATTTGTGTCGTCTTCGGTAGTATCACCAGCTTCAAGCGCTCGTCTGATAAGGTCAGCACATTGGTCATAATCTTCTAGGTCACCCCTTTCGATGATACCTTGAATGTCTCTCACCGACCTTACAAGCTCCTGTTGTTTACAGAACTTGATAGCCGTTTCCTGAACGAATGTGGCATCATTTTCATTAGCCGACACCACTCGGTCAACCTGTGACATGATTAACTTTAAGGAAACCTCATTGTCAATCTTACTTCTGATACGCATCTTAAGACTTTCCACATCGGGGATAGCCTCGTATTGCTCGTGAGCATTCTTAATTGTAACTGCAATCAATCGTAAGTGTTCATCCGTGAAGTACTGAGGACTTATTATGTCCACAATCCTTTCGGTAAATTTACGGTCTTCTAAAAATTGTTTAAGTAATCGTTCTTGAAATTCTAGTCCTAGGAAATTGAATCCGTTTTGTAGTTTTGCCATTTATTGTTGTTTTGTTTAGTAGCCATTATTTTTTTATCTAGAGAATGAATGTCTCACCTCTCTTAATATCTGAGGTATCAACCCTCGAATATCTATGTTGTATCGAACCTTTGGTGGGAAATAGTTCCCACTGAAAGCGGTCTTTGCGACAAGGTTACCATCGAACTTCAATTCAAAGCCTATGATATCCTCATTTTCGAATACATTTCTCCTATCAATCATCTCAGGGGTTTGCTTTTCGTAATACCTATGATTCTCCCATAGATAATCATTTGAAAGTTCTTTCAGATGATTTGGTATTAGACCTGAACGACCTACCGAATCGATATTCATTCCAGCCAGTCTATTCATCAATGGTCTAATCTGACTTACGTGCATATTAGCCTTTTTGAAATAGTTGATTGCGAATTCTCGTTGACAAATAAGATTATCGTTAATCGTCAGATTAAACTCAAACCTATTATCATCATCATTCCTTTCATTAGTTCTGTTGTTTGTTGTTGCTTCCATTATGTTACTTCTTTACTCATTCTCCTTTCCCTATCTTTTAATTTTTTGAAGGGTAGGAAATAATCTGTCATACGATACTCAAGAATCATATCGTCAACTCCGTCTCGTTCGAGCATACTGTAAACCTCTTTAAGGTTACGGTCTGTACTCAGTGGTGTACTGATAACATCGTTGTAATGTTCAATACTGGCATTGGTCATCATTGGAGTTGATAAATCAACCAATACACTATTAATTTCATAAAGTCTGTCACCTTGAAGACCAACCGTGTTACATTCAAGTAAATTAGTTAGCGCAATCAGTGGTTTCTTCTTATTAGCTTTCCTCTCGGTTTGTATTCTCATCGCCTCTCTCAGAATTTCCAGTAGGTCCGTTTTCCTTTCAGCTATAAATGGAAAATGCTCTAATAACTTTTTCTCCTTCACACCCTTAATACCTTTGATAGTATCTGAGACATCACCCTCAATCGTCTTAACCAACACCATGTTGCTGATATGGTGGTCGAAGTGGTCATTGTAATTCTTAGGTGTTAGATAAACCCTTTTATCCAATAACCATATCTTAACATCGTCACTTACTAACTGGCAAAGGTCTCTGTCACTGGTACAGATTGTAATATCCTCATTCTTCTTCTTACTGTTAGTGTAATACGCTATATAATCATCTGCCTCTACTACTGTATCCTCTATTTGGCGAATAGATAAGTGATAGAGATATTGCTTAACTATGAATTGTTGAAGCTTCTCATTTACATCGTCAGGCTCCGTTCCGTTAATGTAATCCTTACCTCTATCACCCTTGTAATCTTTGTATATCTCCCACCTTAGTTTACCACTGAATCTACCATCCCAAAAGACATAGACGTTATGAAATACGTCCTTCTTAAGTAACATTCTGAGTACGGTAATGAATTGGTAGATGCCACCTACATGGTCACCATTCTCATTATAAGCATCGTGACTACCATGGTACCCTCGTTTAAACAAGGCGTTACCATCAACTAGTAATGTGTTAATTCTATCTATTCTTACACCAGTTCTTGGTGGTAGCTTGGGCATCTCATATTCTTATGAGGGTTAATAACAATTGTTTAAGCGTCTTCACGCAATGATTTGAATGTATCCAATGCATCTACTGGGTCGTACCCATCTGTTGGGTCTTCCGTGATAATTTCCATTTCAACATCACTATCGTGGGTGTGACCCATCAACTCCAAGAAGTATTTCTTGTTGTTCTTTTGATATTCAGGTAAATCGTCTGGATGAACAAAACCGTGAGGTGTTGAACAAAGTTCACCTTTGGTTGTAACCGCATTGATTTGGTTCTTGATAACCTCTACTGGTGCTTGCACCGCAAAGTTGTGAACCGTACTTCCCACTTTGAAGTTCTTTCGTCTAGCACTTGCTGTGGTCTTACCACCCATGTGTACGATAAATCTATTGTAGAATCTCCAAGCCTCACCACCTGATTGTTTAACGGTTGGTGCACCTATAGCGTTAGGTGATAACCAAATCTTGTTCACTGATACCAAACTCATACTGTGAGGGTAATCGTGCTTCTTAGTTCTAGTTAATTTCTTGAAGAACGATTGGAACGCACGTTTCATAATACCAGCATTCCATTGGTTGTTGCTTGTATGAGAAATAACTGATTGGAAACAATCCAATGAGCCTACTGAATCCCAAACAAATAGTATGCTTCGGTCTAATTCACCACTCAATTGCTTATCCGCAAAGTGGTTGAACACTCTTGCAACATCTTCGATTACTGCTTCAAATCGTGTCGGCTTAGTTGTTTCTTTACCAGTCTTATAATCATAGTTCTGGTACATATCTAAAAGGTCGTCATCTTGGAAGAATAAGAAATCTCCTGTAATATCAGGTTCACCTGTTTCAGGGTTAACGGATTCTTCGAATTGGAAACCAATGCTCTTGGCGTATTCCCAACTCCAATTACCTTCTGTATCAATAATGATAGGTAAGTGACCTATCTTCTGTGCCGCAGCAATCGCCTCATAAATACCAGTTGATTTACCAGTATCACTAAAACCAATGAATTGTGAACCACAGAACATTGGAATGCCTGGAACTCCTGTAGCTTTTGCGTAGCCATCTGAGAATTTATACCATGTATTTTCCTTATGTTTTTGTGATTTTGCACTAATTCCGTTTTCCTTCTTAAAGGTGTGGATATCATACGTTTTATTAGCCGTATTCTTCTTACTTGGTCGTTTTGCCATTGTGAAACTTGTTTGTTGTTGTGTTATTATTGTTAGGGTAAAAAAGAAGTGGCACGAAGCCACTTCTTTCTATCCTTGTTGTTGTTACTTAGAAAGGCATGTCATCATCCACTTCCTCGGTAACTGTTGTTGTGGTTGCAGGTGCTGTCGCTGTTGCCACTTCCGCTACTGCTTCAGTTTTTACAGGTGCTGCTTCTGCAACTGGGGTTTCGGCTACTAAACCTGAGTCAGTGTTTCCTACACTTAACTCATTATCTAAACTTTCATTGTTGGTTGTTGTTGGTACACCATCTGCTTCCAGAGTAGCTTTATCAACCCAACAGTCCTTAACCTTATCGTAAGCTGGCGTACCACCTTCGATTATGATTTCCAAGAACTTGTAGTCTTTGATTGCATAAACGTCCTTCCACGTTCTCTTGTCACCCAACCACTCTGCTTGTAGAGCAGCGTCAGTTGACAACACAGATTTCTCTGGTGCTGGTAGGATAGTTTGCACGATAGGTGTCTTGTTGGAATTTCTAGCGATATCAATCACTAAATCTTGACCATGCTTTGCGGTAGCATCAGACATATCACCTTTCATAACTTTCATCAAATTGACGATTTTATCAAGGGTTCCTTGCTTTTGCCAGTTGTCTCGGAATCTCCAAAACTTGATACCGTGAGCTTCATTCTCTCTATCGATTACTTTACACACATAATACTTACGTGCTCGGAACTTTTTCGCTGTTTCCTTAGCGTCTTCTGTACCATCGGCAAGTAAACCTGCTCTGGTATCACAAAATGGACACGGCTCATCATTCTCATGCTTCAAGCATGCATACGTTTTCCAATCGCCATTGGCAATCTGATAGTTATGCGCCATTAGCTCAGTGAACGGTGTTTCACCTTCCACATCAGACGGTACTATTCGAATGGTTCTTGTTGCTGTGTCAATACCTTTTTGTAGGTACGTTGAGAAGTAGTTGTTTAAGTCATACTTCTTTGCTCCTGAATCAGAGCTACTAGTAGATTTCTCATACTGGTTTAAAATTGCATCTAAATTACTCATACTTTGTTGTTTTTGTTGTTTTTGTTAATTTTACTTTGTTAGTTACTTTGTTCGAACATATATAAATATCATTCTACACCCCAAAAAGACCAAAAGATAGCTACTTTTTTACTCTTATTTTCGTTGTTAAAATCAACCCATGTCCGAATGTTTTAACTGATACAAATATACTACAACTTTCCTAACTTGTCAACCCCTAAACAAAAAAAAAGTGAGAAAATCTCACTTTTTAATTTATACAATGTTACATAACTTATTAGTATTCAACCTCATCCTCTTCGAAATTACTGAAACTATTTTTTACGTCTGTTGGTGAATAATCATCAACGTCCTGTTTAGTTAACGTATATTCTTTGGTACCACCATCCTGTTCTGATGATGGAATCGCCAATTTATCTTCCTTTTCCGACCAATAATCACTCAATTTAATGTTGTATGGGTAAGAATCTAACGACCTCATCTCAATTTGTTCTTCAGGTGTTGGGTTACGTCTCTCAATATCATGCTCCAATTCTACCACCTTGTTTCCAAGGTCATCAATCTTAGCACTTGTTTGTTGCATAGCACCCATTTGGTTTTGTAATTCAGCAAATCCATTAACAAGAGCATCCAGTTTCTGGTTAGCCATATCTGAAGATTGTTTAGCTTCTTCTGTACTATCTACTAGTTCAGTTACATCCAATTCCACTTCATCTTCTGCTGGTTCCATAGGTTCATCCATTGGCATCTCATCACCACCGAAACCACCTTCGTCTCCACCTTCTTCATCTCCAAATCCTTCATCGTCTCCCAAACCAAGTTCGTCTTCCATTCCAGCAACCTCATCACCACCTAAATCTTCACCACCTTCTTCGTCACCGAAACCACCTTCATCACCAGCATCATCTGCTGGGGCTTCATCACCAAACCCTTCATCATCTGCTGGGTCTTCATCGTCTTCAGTCGTAACACCGTAGTATGAATACTCGGTGATATTCATCATTCGCTTTGCTTCCTCCATAAGGAGTTTATCTTTATTCTTCATTGGTATTACATTAATAATTGTCTCCCATCTTGGGTTATTACTTTCTTGTTCAATCTCTCCACGATACTTTTATCGTTTTTGATAATACACACATCATCTTTACATTCGATGGTTTGGTGCTCAGTATCTTCACCTAAGAAATCATCTAGGTTCTTGTCAATGTCTTTTTTTGTTATCTCTTTATCCATGATAATAGATTTTTGTTCTTGTTATATAGTTATAAATATCAACTAAAGCCCTAAAATATGCGTTCTATCTCATTTATTACAAGATTTTCACCATCTGCCAGTATCATTCGATTCTGATATTTAGTCCAATCAATCTTAACATCGCTGTAATTTAGGTTACCGATACCATCTACATTCTCAGATTCAATTAATTTATTCAACCCATTGATAGTATACAGAGCATCACCTTTTTTATGTATCAGCAAAGCATTAGGAAACACCTCACTGAAATTGATATTATCGTTGCTGTGTATACTGAATCTGAAGGTTAGGATAAACATATCAGGGTCTTCAATTTGACTGTACTTGAAAATGTGCTTCTGTTTAATGTCATGCTTACCTTCCATATACCCATAGAACCATTCCACCCTATCTGAGGGCATAAATGATGCGAATAAAACGTGTCTAATTGACATATGACATTATAGAATATAGATACGGAAGATACATCTTATCGTGATTGTATTCTTCCATGAAATCGTTATATTCTATAAGTATCTCTTCCGTATTAAGAAAGACAGTTGAAAATGCTTTTACTCGTGCTAATAATTTTGTTCTATCCAATCCCATGAACTGATAGAACATTAGGTTTATACCATAAGTTGTCGTACCATCATAGATGTATACCATGTCACCTACGTTGCAAGTAATCAGACGTTCTTCTCCCTTAACTTCATTGAACTTCTTGGTGTGTTCCTCATCCGATAGTAATAGTGGGTCTATGAATTCGTACTTAACGTCTGCTATTACTCTCTCGTAACAGAACCGCTTAAAGTCGTATAAATCGTTCGTGTGATAGCTTCGTTGTTCCTTTCTACTAAATGTCCAGAATTCAATCTCATTCATACGTCTGGTCAAGATATCCAACTCAATATCGTACATACCCTCAAATAATCTATTGGTATAGGTCATACCGACATATAAGGTAGGAATGGTTGGTTCTTCTATTATGCCTACAGAACCAACGACACATTCGAATCGTTTCCCAACGTCAATGTCCGTTTCTGATATAATCCTACCAAGTAGCATTCTACGAACATACTTAATTTAATTGAGACTTTCAAGTATTAGACAGAATATGCTGTAATTAACCCACTTGAAAGTGCCGAATAGGATTCTGCTCTTTCTGAACTACCTTCAGTACCACCAGTTGGGTGCCATGATATGTGGTAGTGGGCGCCACCAGCACTTGTGCTACCTAATGTGTACTCGTCCAAGTAACCAGGTTTAGGCTTATCTGGTCCTGCTTGGAACCCTTGTATAATCGCCTTAATACTATCCAACAATGCTTTGTCACCATTATCTGTCCTATAAGTGTTATGTTTTGGTGGTTTACTACTATTTCGTTTTAAGTAAGGGTGATTAGTATGTCTAACCTTAGAGTTATCGTTCTGGTTTTGGAAAACAATAAAGTCAATTGCATTACCCTTAGCGTGTCTACTACTACTACTCATAGAATGAGAGTGGTCGTTACCACCTGTCACCTCAATTTTCACCTCTGGGTGAGCCGCCTTTATCCTCTTGAAAAGGGCGCTGGCAAATTTCTCAATCTCCGTACTAATATCTTTACCACTACTTGTCAACTCAGACAGGTCATGCTCAGGTTTCTTTCTCTCGACATATCCCAACTCATGCAATACCTTTCTAAGTTTATTAGCGTTAGCGAATGGGTCATAAGTGGATACATGACTAGGCTCTATTTTGTCGAATATGGCGGTTGTCCAACCATTCCAACCTTGGTACCATTGTTCAAATGTGTATCCCTTACCTGAATCATCCATCGGAACGTTAACTCTATCGTAAGGTGGTGTGTTACCAGTCAAAGATGTTCTAGTAACAACCTTATTAAGCGGATTACTCTTTACAATACCCAGACCACTTTTACCTTGTTGGTGAGCTAAGTATGCATCAGTAAGAACTAGACCATCACCTTGACCATCACCGTCACTATCGCCAGTTATATCTATTGGTGCTAGACCTGTGTTTTGAATAGCATAATAAGCCGACCCCATAGCACTGATGTAATCATCAAACATTGAGTTGGTTTCCTTATTGTTTACGGTATTATCTGTTGAACTCCACGTACTTGGCATTAATATTTTTTGCTGGGTTGTGGTTGAAGCACCAAAGAATTCTATATCACTATTAGCTGGTGTAAAGGTGACAGCTTCTATGCGACTTTTAACATCAAGAGTTGCTTTCCTACCGAATTGCATCAACCCAACATAACCTTTGTAATTCATACCGTCATTACCTTTAGCCACAGTATTTTTATTACCTGCACCTAATTTATCTTTACCAATGGTTGATTCAATCACCGCTAGAGTTTGTAATGTCTTAATCGGTACATTAGTGGCAGCGTTGACCGCCTCAAATATTTCATTATAAGTCATAAAGACTCCACCCCTCTTAGTATTAGATGGGAGGTCAAAGTCACTGTTACTGAACTGCTTACTACGTGCATAAGCGTAATTATAAAAATCTTGCGTTGACGGATTTAATACGATAACTGGGTCAGGTGTAGGCGTTATTACAGGTGTAGGCGTTATTACTGGTGTAGGCGTTATTACAGGTATAGGTGTTATCACAGGTGATGCGTATGGTCTATCCCTGTAACCTAACTCAGCTTTAGTATATTTCAATCCAGTATCACAACTAGCGGTATCCGATAGTAAACTCATCAATTCAAATGAGTTTTCATATATCGGTGTTTTAACATCCCGTATTCTAACACCCTTAAATTTGGTTGTCATATGGTTAGGGGCGATATGGTGCTCAGTTCTAATAATCATGTAAGCACCATGGAACATAGGAACGTTATTCAATTGGAAATACATCATTGGTTGAATCAATGGCATACCAAGTGCCTCAACCTCAGCACTATACGCTCTGGTTTGATATATGTTGAATAAGTTTTGCCCAATGAACGCAGCTTTATTCTTGTCGTTAGTCTGACTTAGGTCATCAATGATAGCCAATGATTCCTCAGTTTCAGTGAATTCACGCTGGTCTAACTCTACACTCTTGAAATAACTTTGATTTTGTTGTGCATAGTTTACTTCGAATATTGGTGCATACATCTCACCACTCTCTAAGTCTGGTGGTACATTCCAAGTAGTATCCTTTTTAGTTTTATCTGGGTCACCGTCAAACCCATCATCCTTGTGAGCAGACCCACCACCCAAATCCAAATGTGTTGATGTTTGACCTTGATATACGCATAGGAAACTAGGTCCCATAGCAGTGTTGCCACTGGTATTTGATATAACCTCATTGTAAGTAATCGGTTTAAACATATCAATTACCGATTGACCATCCTTGAAGTTTACATATGTTGGTAAGGGGATGAAGTTGAAGTTATTATCAGCTAAGATTCGGTTAATGTAATCAAAGAAACTCTGATTATAATTACTCGTAATCATCTCTGACATCACCTTTGGGTTAATGAGAAAGTCATCACCTATATCATTGAATGACTTATCCAAGAAACGGAATGAATCAATTAATCGTCTTTTATTCCTACCGTCCTTAGCAGCAACGGCTGTATCACTTTCTGAATGTGAACAAGGGAAGAATAAACTATTCTCAGAAGTGTCAACATTCTCACCTAACCATTTATTATTCAATGATGATAAATACCTATAGATATTTAACTTGATATTGTTATTATTTGTTGTTTGGAATATACTGTTCTTCAAAGAGTCGTCACTCTTTTTTTCTTGATTTTTCTTCCATAATTCCTTATATTCAGTCATAACCATATCAAGGAAATCGGTTGCAACAGCCTTATCCACTTCAATATATGCCGTTTGAGTTGTTGCTGCCGTATCTTTTATGAATGTGTGTGGTGAATGGTTAGCCAATACTGATTCCTTAAGCATCAAATTAACTAGAATCTTATTGTAAACACCATCTACATTATTAGTCAACCTGTAAGTGTGTGGTGCAAATGATGTGGTACCAAATTGTGGTAGTACCACCATTACTTCTTCATACGACTTTTTCTCGCTATTACTTAGTAGACTTACATCTAATATTCCCTCGTTTGGGGTTGTGGTTGTGTTGTGCGCCTGAAGTTGAGCCGCTAGAAGAACTTCCCACTGTGAGATATCCGCAACACCACCGTTATCTATTACCCTAACACCAGCTTCCACTTCGAACTTACTCATTATATTAACAAACTTATTATCTGCCCAATTTTCAAATAGTTCGATGAATTCGTCTTTAGCTTGTTGTGGTAAGTTTAATATGGTGGCATCCATCTGCGCATACTCAACACTAGCGCCACCAGCTAAACTCATTGGTGGATAATAACCTTGACTAGAGGTAGGTTTAGATGAGGCAAAGAACAATTCCTTAGTGGTAGGGAATTTTGTCACCAATGGTATTAAGTTTATGGGGTTGCCACTATTCACGGCTGTTGTCACGATAGGGTCGTTGGCACTATTTGTGAATTCTCTATCTCTCCATAATACACTACCAACCCAGTGGCACCACATTGTGGGTAATTTAATCATACCAGAACTAGTTGTAAATAACCCTTTAATGGTAGCCATTGCTTTAGGTGAATTACCAAATATAGTATCAACATGCACTACTTGTGTGTTAGGATTTTTAATACCTGTTAATGGGAATGTATTTAAGAATAAGTACGCTTTGGATTTAACAGGGTCTGTTGACGCTATTTGACTATAGTACCATGGGCTACCGAATAGTGATTCTAAATTAAAATGACCAGCACCTGGAAATATGTTACTATAACCAAATTCAATATTTGGTACCACCAGTTCGGTGAATGAGCCTAACAACCCTTCATTCACCAAAGCTTGATTCTGACCAAGTTGCACATTAGGTTGTGCGCCATGTGTACCAAAATGTTTCTTAGCTAATATTGACCCCCTAGTAGAATCCGTATAAAAGGCTGGAGATACATTAGTAGTGTCATTTGGTGTTTTATCTAATTCGGATAAGTCACCTGAGTCACTACCTAAATCTGTGTTAGCATCAATTTCGAAAAATTCAGGAGAAGCAAACTTACCAATAAGTGGGTTCAAGTTCTTGATGTGAGTACCATTCCCCTGAGCATTAATAACGTCATTTTGGGTTGGTCTAACCTTCAAACCCCAGTTATTCTCTGTATAATTCTTAACCGCTTTAGGTGCCAACGTTACTGGTTTTATGAACCCAATATTTGAATATTCAGTGGCAGAGATTATCTTAATATATGCTGCCCCATCATCAGGTTTACTGGTGATTGGACTATTGATATAGTTTCCAATAAAGATGTCAGAAGCGGTTGTTGCCAAATCAGACACTGATTTCAGAGTATTGGTACCCGCATTATAAAAATTTTCACCAGTGAAACCATCGCTGACTGGTATATATGCCCGACCATTAACCTTAGTGCGGTCACTTATGTAGGTATACCTGTAATTATTAGTCAGAAGTGATTCCATATATGGAATCGCATCGAATTTACCTTGATAGTTTTTAATCTTATCGGAACCCTTTAGTAAATGGTTAACTGCGGCATTACCACCAACAGCATAGGTAGAATTGTAGAAAGTGTCACGAATTTTACCATCTGGTGTGTTAATACCATGAAATAAATTAGTAGCTTCGAATTTGGCAATAAATGGTAACAATTTATCATCTATCTTAGTATTTCCAACACCTAAGTATTGGAACATTCTATACATCAATATCCTCATAACTTCATCAGGATGGGTAATTGGTGAAACTGCTTTATATGGGCTAGTACCCAAACCACCAACTATCTTAGTATCCAAAGATGTTAATGCAAACCAATCTACTCTACTAGCAGCCGCTAAAGCGTTAGTGGTTAAATCAGCTTCTTTTGATTGTATCAAAGCTTTTAGTAAATCTTCAACAAACGCCACCTCATCAACCAGACTGGCATCCACTTCACGCCCCATCCACTCTTCAGTAATATTAACTTTGTTGGTAGTAGTACCGTAACCTTTTACAACGCTTTCAGTACTATATTCTGGAAAGGCATATATGGTATCATCATCATCAGGGATATTAAGGTTACCTTTAGTCAACTTGGCTATTATCTCATCTTTTCTTTTCTTAGCATTAGAACCTTCCTCGGCATTATTTGCCACTTCTCTCACCGTTTCTAATAAAACCTCACAATGTAACGTTAAAGTTCGAACTAACGCTCTTATTGTTGGTACGAAATCCAAATCCTTTTTAGTAAATCTAGCTAATTCGTCAGATACGGCTTTCTTAGTTTCTTCTTGGGTAGCGCAATTATCTTCGAGTAATCTATTAATTTCCTCTAGTGCCCTAAATAAATCAAATACTTGGTATGTTATATCATCATCTGGAAGCGCATTAATTTGGGCTGGAGACAGACCACTAGCAACATCTTTCAACATATTCTCCATAATGAAATTCATTCTAGTCTTGTCATGGGCATTATTAAGATACTTACCATCCTTAGTGAATACTTCATAAGGACTAGGACTAGTATTCGGTTTAATGTCACCTATTTCCAATGGGAATATATGGATAACATCAAATAACGAATCATCTAAGGTGGCTGAAGAATTAACATCTCTAAATCTGGTTAATAAATCATTAATTTCACTCTGATA
>Ga0208299_1000614_pt1 | contig 31833 bp, 26 predicted proteins | sample 15_taG_FD_184089 | JGI IMG/M metagenome (GOLD analysis project Ga0208299, IMG submission 184089) | Marine viral communities from the Subarctic Pacific Ocean - 15_ETSP_OMZ_AT15312 metaG (SPAdes) (version 2) | ecosystem: Environmental > Aquatic > Marine > Oceanic | place: Pacific Ocean | collected...
ATCTGCATTGCCGACAAGTGCTCCAACAAAGTTAGAAGCAGTGATGTCTTGCGAAACTTCTAAAGATCCCGTAATTCCTGCATCACCTGTGTGTTGTCCGTCCCAGTCAACTGTGACACCAGTTAGACCAGAGCCGTCGCCGACAAAGGATGAACCTGACACCTGTCCTTCAACATCAAGATTAAGGTAGATTCTTGGTGATCCATTGAGGAACTCAATATCATTACCTTCTGAATTGAATGTGATGTTTCCGTCTGTTTGAACATGGAAATCGCCGGTGCCTTCTGCTCGGAAAACTTCTGATGTTCCTGCCAGACCATGAACTGCCATTGAGCCAGTAGTAATAATTCTGTCTTTAAAAGTGGAAGTTGCACCAGAACCTGTTTGATGAAAGGAACCTGTGAAAATGTGTGTATTGGTCAGTTCACTACCAAAGTGAGAGTTGCCTGCGACTCTTGCATCAGAGGAGGCTGAAAGGTAGGATGCTGAGACTTGTCCTACTGTAATGTTGTTTGCTGTTGTGTTGCCAGCAGTTGTAACTTCGTCGAGTGTTGGTGTGCCTGTGGCAATACCAGTGAGGTTTGATCCGTCGCCATAGAATGCAGAGGCGGAGATGTTGAGGGAGGCAGAGACATTCCCAACAAAGTTTGTGGAACCGTCGGCGGCAGCCATGGTTAGTCTTTTTGTTCCTGCGGAATCTTTAATTCCGGCGGAAGTGTTAAGTTTAATGTTTGTGCCGTTGAAATATAATTCATTAGTATTTGGATAAAATAACAATGCAGTATCGTAATTCAAAGATGCGCTGCCGGCGTCTGTGGTGTTTTTTGTGAATACAATGGGGTGAGCGGCGATGTCGGATGTCGAGTGGAAAACTGACTTGCCATAGAATGCAGAGGCGGATATGTTGCCGTCAACAAGAACAGAACCAGTGAACTGATGTGTATCGTCAGATGTGTCACCGAACTTGGTCGAGCCGGATGTATAAATCTCGGATGCCATTGTCGTTGTCTGGATGTGATCGAAGGATCCTGTAACTGCTTGGACCTTACTCCACTTCTTGGAAGAGGTTCCTAGTTCACCCTCACCTGTTGCTCTTGGTACGATATTCTTTGTTGCCATGCTTATTCCTCCACACTGATATACGATAAATAGTGTGATTAACTTATTTTAAAGGTTATTTTGGTCTTTCCAATTGGACCAACCTGAGTTGATGTTAGATTGTCAGTGCCAACTTGATAGTCTTGTGATATTGTGTCTGCAGTTTGTTTTTCTTCTGTCCTGCTCGTCAGTTCGTCTGCCTTGAAGGTTTGACTGTTTTTGCTTCTATTATTCGCAATATTTAAAATCTGGCGTCTGTTCTCATCGATGGCAACATTGCCTATTGCAATTTCTGTAGGAATTTCCAAGAGGATTCTTTCATCCCAGAAATCCCCGTTAAAGGATTTCGCGTCGCCTCGGAAGATACCGGATCCATTGAGTGATTGACCAGATGTTGTAGCGGTGCCTTCAACAGTGAGAGATTTTGTTGTTCCGTAGGTGGGCAACCTATGCTCATATTTGCTTCTTTCAAGGATGTGACTCTCGATAACATTGAGTGGGCCATTGATGACATCTGCCGTTGCTGGCAATACTTGGCGAAGCATCATCACAACATTGTCATCAATCCACTTAAAGTATTCGAAATATTTCTCCGCATCTGTGTCGTTTTGCATTCTGCTGAAGAATTCGTTTCTCATTAATTCGAGTGTGTTGTATTTCTCTGCATACTTATCATACCCATTTGCAAACATCGATGCGAGATCTCTTGTCGCTGAAAAGAAGCGAAGAATCTCATCTGAAATGATCTGGTAATAACTGTTCTCAACTGAGAACACATGCTTAGATGGATTTGAGAATGTTTCCAAGATCTCCTGACTTCTCGTCAAGGTTTTAACCATCGCTGAACCGTTTGAAACTTCTGGGTTTGTCCTGCTAAATGTGTTGATAAATTCTGTTTTTATCGGTTCTGTGCTGGACATGGGGAATCCCGTCCCTGTGCCGGGATGGTTTGTGTTGAAAGTTCCGTAATCAGATATCGAACCAGATGCGGCATCAAGCACAGTGAACTCACCTGCACCGTCAGTGCCTGTTACAAGTTCAAAATCCCAATGAAGTTTCAGTGTGTTGATTGCTGGCATGTCAAAAGATTCACTGAAAAGTTTCTGGTGTGGGTTTATAAGACCGTAATTATTTGCATCAACAGCGTGAGACTCTATCTCTGCATTCGTCAGAGCCTTCTCCCAATAGCGAAGACTTGAGATGATTGCATCGCTGCGGTTAACGACAGCACCTGAGAGTTCTGTTCTTTTTGCTCCGGCATATAGTCCTTTGGATGCGGCATGAAAAGTATTTCCATCGGCATCGATCATGGTGTCTGTAACCTCAAAAGAGTTTTCTACTCTGCCGTTGTTTGCATTTACACCCTGAAAACTAACTGTGTAGTTTCCTGTCGTGTCCACATCGTCGGGTTGGATCCTGACTGCAAAGACCCAACGGTCGTTGTCATATACATCGCCGTAAACCGAGGATGTTAAATTGATAGCCAGGTCGGAGGATGTCAATTGAAAATAAGCATTTGATCCGTTTCTTTGTTCTCTCACACAATATACATGCAGGTCGGTGCCGTTAGATGCAGAAAGGCCGAAAAGCGAGGAACTCATAAAAGAAACATCGAAATAGTGAGGGGAGTCAACATTCTTCTGCTTTGGGAAATAAATATCTGCTTCCAGTGTTGTTCCGTGCAGTTGACCGAAGTCGCCAGAGGCAGATATATCCGCCTGGGTGTAAATTGTTCCCTGGTGCAAATCTGCACCGTTCATGGAGATCATTTTTTTCTTGATTACCGACTCAGTATATGTATCTTTTAGTTGATAATTGTCACCGCTCGCATACACATTCAGTTTTATCAATTTTTCGTCGATACCAAAGCACCTAGCGAGGTTTCTAAACGATTTCTCGGTTCCCTTGGAACTCAGGATGAACGGAATATTATTGTAAATGTTCTGGTAAATAAGGTTCTTAGTATCAGAGAGTTTGTTTTCATAGTCTTCCTTGTCACTTCGGTCCATGAACCGTTCCAAGACAGAGGACTGAACAAAGAAGTCTGTTGTTTCAAAACCCATGTTGTGAAGATTCTTTTGCACAAAGTTGTATGGTTTTTCTGAACCGCTGGGGTAGTGAGTAGACTTTAAGTTTGTTACTTCTGAAATCTGATTGTTCAGCATGTCCATGTAAGAGGACATGATGTGAGTCAATTTAAAAAGGTTGCCTGCAGAATCTGCAGATGAATCCTCTTCTCTCATCCAAAGTGGGATTGAGTTGTAAACAGAAGAGTTATTTTGTTGATCGTACTCTGTGCCTGTTGTACTTTTTGATGTCAACAGGTTTACAACATCCGTGTGACTGGAGTATATGATAGGATCTTTGAACTCAGATGTTGCTTCTCCCGACAAAACCATTGCAGAATCTGTCTGACGTGCTGCAGAGGAATAACCTGTCCAGGTGCCATTTGAGATCCTGCCTGAGTAATCGAGGATGGTGGCATCTTGACCATTGCTCATGATACCTTCGTTGAATTTGTAATATACACCGAGGTCGGTGTTTGCATCGTCAGTGTTTGTGCCGCCAAAAACTTGAGTGTTATAGTTGATACCGATCTGCTCTGCGGTTCGTGCCGTTTTCCAGAAGCGGAATTCGTCGATGGATGCAGAGAGTTTGTTCCAACCGATGACATTGGTCAGTGCTGTGCCATCAGCGGCGGTGCCAGCATAGTAGGAACCGATGGTCGCATTGAATGTGCCTTCGAGCGCGCTGGTGTTTGTTCCTGTGATTGTGTCGTTAAGTTTGCCGTCGAAATATAGGGAGGCTGTGCCTTCGGCAACAGAAATCGCATAATGATGCCAGTTGCCGTCGAGGATTGCTGAGTTTGACAAGGAAAATGTTTGAGATTCGATACCTGTTGTACCTGAAACATAGGTGACGGTGAGAGGATCTGTGCTGTCCTGAAGGTAGACAGAAAACCTGCCGTAGTCTGCGGAACCGGAGACAGAACCAGAGTTCCACATGTCGAAGATGACCTCGTGGTAACCAACGGTGCTGAACTCTGTTTTTTGCAACCAGAACTCAATGGTGTTACCTTGTCCGTGGGTCAGGTTTGATTCTCTGGACTTGTCTTCGTCGAGGATGTTTGATTTCCCGCCAAAATCAGGGAAAAGATTGGCGAGAGTGGATGCAGCGGTATCGGTGTTTGGGCCGCCGTGGATCAGTATATATTCCTTATCAGCAGGAAGTTTGTTAGGTATACTTGTAGTTTCATCATCGCCCCACCCATTGTGGGAAAAATTAATGTACCCGTTTGTGCGCGGATATTCATTCTCGAACAAGTGATTGCCAAGACCGCTTGCAGTCAAGTGCCATTGGGTCTTCTCGAACTTGGATCCATCGTAAGGATAGTTCTCGTAAATGTTCTCTATTGCTCGTGTGTAGTATTCATAGGCAGATCCGTAGGTCACGAACTTCGATGGATCTGTGTAGTCCACCTTGGGTTCGATGGTGCCTTCGAGTTCGTCAACTGCCTTGACAACTTTGTATGATTCGAATTCTGATTCGAGTTCCTGCCGATTCTTTGACGAGATTGGTTTAGAACTCTTCTTTCCAAAAAGATCGCTGATGCTCATTATTCCACCCTAAACTTAAACAATTCTGGTTGTTCTTCGAGTCTTCCCGAATTCTTGTATGCCACCTTGATGCCGTAAGAATAGTCTTTCTCAAACAGGGACATGTCCAAATCAAAGTAGTTTCCGTCCTTGTCGTAGGACATCTTGGTAAATTCGACACTGCCTGTGCCGTAAGGGATCACATCAAAACCGTCTGCAATTCTGTGAACTTTATAATATGCCTCGTTGATGATCTTCGTTTCAATGTTCGTGGTTGCAACCGTGTAGATGGTTGGGTTCCAATCTTTGTCACGAATGAACATGCGCATACGAGCAGACTCTCTCTGAGAATACTTTTCTTTTAAGTTCACGATGTTTGAAACATGCTCGCCTGTGTTTGCAGATGATTCTGCCGCAAAAGAGCGAACAGAGATACGAGAACCTGTAACATACTGTGTCGAGTCACTGTGCCACACATCATAAAGGTATGACGAGGTTGTGTTGATGGCAACCGTAGATGAGTAGATACCTGTTGCAACTTTGGAGACTGTTGCAGTCTCAAGAACGGTGCCAACTGGACCTGAAGACTCTCCGTAATACAAACTCATTGTTAGGTTTGTTGCATCTGTTGGGATATCTTTTAGTTCTCCGCGCACTCTGTTGTAGATGTAAAGAGTGTTCAAATTGTCTGCTGCGGGAACAAGAGAAGAAGAAGCATAAAAATTACTTCTATCGTCCTGAATGCCTGTTTGCCAGCGTGCTTCAATTTTTGGTTTCAAATAATGGAATTCAGAACCGCGAGCAAAAAATCTCTTTGTGTAAAAAGAACGAACATCTGATTCGTGAGATGCTGATAATTTAACTGCAACACCATGGTTATCTTTACTACCTGTCAACCATTGCTCGACGAGTTCTGTAATATCAAGTTCAATATCCTCTGTTCCGTCAGATATCGCTTGTGTATATTCAGGAGCACTGTGAAAATCACCTCCTTCTGTGCTCCAAGTCACATTTGTCGAAGCATTAACCCAGCTGGAGGCATCCTCGTCTCTGTAACTTTCCATATCGAGTCCATAACCCTCTTCCCAGGAACGAGAAAGGGCAAGTACTGTCAAATTGTAATCTTTTGGTAGTGTCTGACCGTGTGGTGCATTGTGCACACGGAGATAAAAACTGACACTTCCCGCTGCGGGTATTTCGTCTGCGGTTCGATCTGCTTGGATTGCATCAGTGTCGAACTGTATGAGTGTTCTTGCTGCTTCGGAAGCATCAGTTCCGCCGACAAGATTTGTTTCTGTGTTGGGAGTGATGCTATCGAGGGAAGAACTGATGGTAAAACTATTTCCTTCTGTACCGGCATTTGTTGCTCTAATCTTAAGGTTGCCGCCGTCGATAGTGGCAGTAAAGTCTACAGAAGCACTTGTATTAATAATGTTGGTTAGAGCGATTAGAACACCAGCAGAAGTGGTCCCAGACACATTGAACTTGTTAGGTGCATCCGTATTGGACGCAACAAATGTATAGGTCGAGTCTCCCGTAAGGACGATCTGTTGAGAGTCATCATCGGGGATGGAATGGGAAGGTGAGATATACAAAGTGGTCGATGCCTTTTGTGATAGCACCTGTCCGTAAATGCTGAAGACTTCTAGAATATCGGAAGCACCCATGTTTGCATCTGTGCCTCGGGTCGTCAAGTTGTCCTTGAACGCATTCGTGATTGTGTTGTCTAGAGTTGCAGTGTACCTTTTAATAGTCATTATCTAACTGCTCCTTTGATGTCGATGCTTGGGAATTTGATTTCGTAAATAGCATTGCGAGGAATAATGATTGATCTTCCGTCGTCAGACAGGTTATCTTCGATCTCAAAAGCAATGCTTGCATAGTTGATGCCGGTTTTGGTGTAGACGTTCACATCAACAACGTCAATGACTCCTGGCACGTCTTTTAATTCTTTATAAATGTCTGTAATATAGAAGTGCTCCCCGATTTCTGGTTTTGTGATGAACTTCTCTGCAAGGGTTTGGATACAGTCTTGAAGGATAACTTCGCTGTCCATGTTCGTGTCACCAACGATGGAGAAATTCAAACCAAAGTTGATAACTCTTGCGTCAACAATCTCGACCTCATCGGTTAACATTCTGCTCTTATCCAACCACACTTTCAAGTTTTCTTTCAGTACGCTGTTGGATTGCACAAGACTTCCTGCCGAATCCTCAGAAACTACAGCAATGTTCACACCACCACGGCGTGGGTTGGGGTTCTTTATCGCTCTTGCGCGGCGTAACGAACCAAACTTAGGAGGCATCGTGTATACCATTGTTTCATAATCTTTCAAGGTTACTGCGCGGCGTTGAGCAGCAAAAGAATTCATGACCTGCTTTCGAACTTCTTCAGTATCGAATGCTGTGGAGAATCCAGTAATCGATTCTTCATTCAAGCATTCTGTATTCGTCCTGATTGACGAAATTACAGAATTGCTAAGACTTGCAACGTCAACGAATTCTAGAATAGGGTCTGAAACCGTTGTTAATGTTCTTGCGGCAACGTTTGAATCTTTCTTTGTGTTGCGGCGATATGTAACGGTCAGTGTTGTGTTTGATGGGGAGATGCCCATTGAGTCAGACTCGATAAGTCTGGTTGGATCCATTTGTGTGTCTGAGATGTATTCTCTTGCGTGCAGTTTAAGAGCAACATTAGAAGGATCCAAAACTCTAGTTGAAACATCTGAATCTTCTTTTGCACCGCCAAACTGAATGTTCATTCCGCTTTCTGTTCTCTCGGCAACAAACCTTCTTGGCACAACGAGTGGTTTTAAAATCTCAGGTGCAGTAGTTCTCGTGTCGGGATCTCTATTTGAGATCGACCTCATGATGGTGTTTTGTGTGAGGAAATCCACCTCGTAATATTCGTGACCAGCAGTGTCCTCAATGGAAACGATCTCTGTTATGTTTGCATCGTCAATCAATTCTCTTCTAAACTTTTCGAATTCTCCGATGTTGATGGATGTGCTAACCAGTTCTCCGGAGGATACTGCGCCATATGCCTTTACAGCATAAAAGGTGGGTTGACCAGTTGTAGCATCAACACGTGCAACTACCGCATCGCCGTCAACAAAGTTGACATCCTCTTCTAGCATAAAGTTTGCACCGGATCTAGAAGTTAGTGATGTTCCCTTCTTTAAAATTGGAACATATCGAGAATCAATTGCTGTGCCTGTCGTGTTTGCCGGGATAAGAACAAAGAATGTAATCACACCTCTCGAAGAAGGGTTGGCTCTTAATTTAAAACCAGTTTGCTTACCTATGCTGAGAATATTGTCTAGTTCTGTTGCTGTGTCAAGAAAAGTTTCGTTGACATTGTAGTCCAGGTAGAAAGAAAGGACGTCTCCAACATAAGCAACCGTGTCCAGCATTAAAGCACCGAAACCTGCTTCGTTGAAGTCTTGAAAGGTTTCAGGATAATATCTTTTTGCGTAATCCAACAAGTCTCTTTTGATTGTCGAAAAATCTCTGCTGGTATAGTTTATTGGGATTTTCTTTTTTTGCATTTAGTTGGTCTCCTGGAGCACATACTTTAAATAGTCGATTGCTCTAACTTTTCAGCAGAGCACCGTCCTCAAATAGTAAAATCATGATATCTGTCGAGGATAATGCCGGAACAGAATAGTTTATTGACAGGGACAATCTTGTCTCATCTTCGCTGGTGTTCACATTTATTGCGGTGAGATTGACAAAGGGCATGTACTTCGAAACTTGTTCCCTTATCTTTCCCTCTATTGACCCGCGAAGTGACGGAATATTCTGCTCAAACAAGAAACCCATGATGCCGACGCCAAAAGATGGGTCCATCACACGCTCTCCTGGTGAGGTGAGAACTATGTTTTTAAGGTTTTGTTTAACCAAGTCTTCGTAGTTCGAAAGGTGCTCATAATCCAACTCATCTGATTCTCTGAGCGGCAGCACTGGTGTTAAGTAGTTTTTTAAATCTTCCATGTTTTTACCTCTAGCATTTTTTTGCTCTTCTTGAGTCTACAACTGTGTCGTCGTAACTTCTTGGGAGCGGAGGACAACCCTCTTCGTCTTGTTGTTCTTCATCATCTTCTTGATCCTGATTGTATGTATCTGACTCTTCGACCTTCTCGTCTTTACAATCCAGAATACCGGCGATGTTAAGACCAGTTGACGCGATTATCTGTTGAGATTCTTGGTTCTTTTCCATTTCTTTCAAAAGTCTAGGCAAATCCTTCAACATCCAAATTAACGGAGCTACGCCATAATAAATGAAACCAAAAGGAGTCGGTGGCAAACCTGCCAAGGCGACGAGACCACTAATACCTAACTCGATGCCAAAGGCGGGGATGTACACCGGTGGGGTGTCATAAGGTTCGCCAAATGGGTTGTAATTGTTTGTAGAACCAGCGAATAACGTGTCTAAGGGTTTGTTTCCTGGCCAAACTGGAATGTTTTCGCACTTGAGTTTTCCAAAGTCTGGATTGTCGATAGGATTCAGTGAGGGGATCCACATCTTCTTGTTCTTTGGCATAAGTGGTAAACTAAGTGCGTCAGTGATCGTGGTTGCAATAAAGATGTTCGGGTCTGTGACTTTTACCCATCCGCGATATGTTAGCAGCGGTGCAAGTAAAAGTCCCAAAAGCAATTCTGGAGAAAGTTGTGTTTGGCCAAAATCTGGAAGTAACCTTCCCAGTTGGTTTTCGTCTGTTTGCGCGATTGCAGTTGCACAGGGATCTGCCTGTGTGCCGGACATCCACAAGATATCAAACATTTTCATTACTTCTCGTTTTGTTGCACGGAATGACTGATCTACAATTTCATTAGATGCTGACAATAGTCCATAAACCAATGCCAGACTTGCGGCATCGGAAATATTAAAACAGTAATCAAAAAGGATCTTGAAGTCTGCCGTATTGATAAGTTTTAACTTAAGGTACTCAAAGATGCGCTTGTTGAGAGCATTGTTTGTTGTTGCAGATGGTTCAACTGCTTGCAATGCATGAGAATGATGTGGAACTGCCTCAGTCTGGTTCTCTGCCACAAAATAAGGAAGAACGGCATATTCAAAAATCGCATGCTCGTGAGGTTCAGAATTGCCCTCTGTCGATGTCGTTACACCATTGCCGGATGCATCAATCTCATATGAATGAAAGTGACCATCGTGCTCGATGGTAAATCCCACATCTCTAAAAGTTTCTCCAGTCCTACAATCTGTATTAGTGAAAGTATCTGGATCGATACCCAATTCTGCAAGGATGTCCTCCATTGAAACCTGAATTTTCTCCAGTAGCAACCCCTCATAAGAAAATTCTGTTGCCACATATTCCACATCTCTGTAGTCTCTCATGAAATCAAATTTGTCCTGAAGGTTTTTCTCTTCTTGATTGATAAGTTTAATTTTCTTTTCGATTCTTAATTTGCCCCTCTTCTTTTCGGCATATTCAACAACAATTTGTCGCATTCCCTCTTGTCTTGCTTCCTCGCTATTTGGAATACAACCACCAGATACAACATTGTGTATTTTGTTGGCAATAAAGTCAAATTCATCTTCTATAAAATATTCCATTGCGATTTTCCAACCAGAGGATTCCCAGTTCGAACCTTCTGAAACATCCACCTCTTCACCGTCGACAACACCCTTGGATACTTGTTCGTTGTATCTTTCAATGATCCTCTGTCTTATCAGAGAGGGGTCTTCAGCGAAGAAATCAATATCCTTTTCCAGTGATTTCATAATAAACTTTTTAATAACCTGGTCTTTCTTGTCGAAGAACAGTGCCGAGAACGGCACGATGCCCTTCAACATGAAATCAACCAAACAAACGCGAGCAAGAATTCTTGGTGCCGAGGTCTTCAGTGCCTGTCTAAGAGGTGGAGAATCCAAACCTTCTGGACAAGAAATTAAAACTTCATAATCCTTGGCCACTTGGTCGGCAAAAGAAAACATGTCGATAAGTCGAGGGCGTGGATTGAGATTAAGAAAGTTTATGCCGTATAGTGGCCCGAATCCATCGGGAGTGTCTGTGTTTGGAATTTTCTTCAAGAGAGGAGAATCTGAAATCTTCAACATAACAGCGTTGACGACTTCCTTGTAAATCTCATCAGACTTTGCCACTTTCGTGTTGTATTCTCCCAAGTTAGAGTTTTTCTTGTTCGCAATAAATCCAAAAACATTTTCTTGTGGTGTGTATCGATTTGTAGCACTTTCTGCTCCCGTTGTACCGTCGTCGTCAGATACAACCGAGTCATCACAATTTGGTTCGTCTTCTTGATAACCGTCTGATAAAAGTTTGTTTTTAAGAGTTGGTTTCATGTCAAAACTTTTGGATGCATCGAAACTGTAAGGATCTCTCTCTTTTCTCTCGTTGCCCGTTGTAACTGCTGCCTTGTTAAATGAGATTGTCATGTCTCCGGACAAGTCTCGCTGTATTGGACTAATGTGCTTTATCGTTGATAGAATTTCTTTTCCAACCCTAATCTTCTTATTATTGGAAGCACGGGGGCCAGGGTTCTCAAATATAGAGGATTTTGATTTAGATTTTATATCCTCGATCCCCCTGGTTGCGGACTTTGAACCTCGGTTGTTCTTGTCTGCCTGAGAAAGATAACCTGTGCCTTCTACACTTTTTGTTCCTTTTCCAACAAAACCAACATTGTCTTTTGAGAATGCCTTGGTACCGTCAGTGTCAGTGCCAACCTCTGGAACAAACACCTTTGCGTACTTGCTGTCCCTTGTTTTTAAATCATAATCCGTGTAGGGACCTAGAGCTGAAGCAATGTCTTGACTTTTTAATTTAGATTCTTTAACCTCGTCTCCGTTTACAGTTGGTGCGAAGGAATACGGACCTTTTTCTTTACCCCACTCGCCAGAAAACAAAGCACCAATAGACCAATCTTTCTTCATTGCACCGCCAAAGGGGGTGCCGTCTTCGCTGCCGTCTTCTTTTAATGGGATATAACCTTGCTCAACAAGTCCCTCGAACTGTGGGTTGATTTGTGTCTTTTCTATGAGAACCTTTTGGGTTTTCATCTTCTGTGTTTCGGGATCAAAGATTGTTACCGTTTCAGTGTCACCCTTCTTAAAGATCTTTTTGATTTTCTTTTCTTTTTGATTGTAGGATATGGAACCCATTCTGAAAAGAAGCAAGTCTCTATCATAAGAACTGACGACGGAAGAATAAACATCGTTAATTGTATCGGTCAAAGATCTTCTCTGAATGTCAGATAGTGTGTGCTTGTATGTACAACCCCTCTTATTATTCGCATCTTCCATTTGTCTTTGCTGATCATCTAAGAAGTCTTTTGCTCTTTGTTTATCCAAGTCGCTTATTGGAAGACCTAATATATCCCTAAATGACTGCCCTGGTGGGCATGGGTTGTCCGGACTCTTTGCCGAATTCATAATCTCGTCTGCAAGACCCTGCAGTGCTGGGATCGCATTGTCTAACCCCAATTCTGTTCCCATTGTGGAATAAAAGTTCCTGATTTCTTCTTCCGTGAAATTTTCATGATAATCTTGATAATTGTTATAAATATAAGAATCAATGTTGTTGTATGTCGTTTGCGTCATCTGGTTTGAGAGTGCTTCTAGAAACTGCTCTATCGACAGCTGGGATGTAGTGTTTCGGAGAATGTCTAATCTTATGTTGTCAGGTGCACCATAGTCAACAATTGCAGCATCAGAACCGGCGACTGGACCAAACTCATCCCACCCTGCCAGCATGCCGTCTTCATATGTCTCAACTCCAAGTTCTGGCAAGTTTCCGTTGACAGAAAGATTACCTATACCAAGAGACGCTTCGTGTTGCTTTGGTTTTCCATCTTCGTCGAGAGTTGTATTTGATGTCATCTTAATGGGGGATCTCAGAAGATCTTGTAATCCCGGTCCAAGACCCGATAGAACCTGCTCATTGACAAATTGATCGAATCCTTGCTCGTTAAACAGGTTTCCTAGCGGGGAGTTTTTCACTTCTGCAGCAAGCGCAGGATCAAAGAAGTCTAAATTAAAAGTTCCCTTTGTTAGTGCCTGTGCCAGTGGTCTCCAGGATTCGCAGCTCAGAAGAATTCTGTTTAAAATACCGTATGCCCAGCGAGCAACGAAGACAATGGCACCTTCGATAACTGCTTTTTCTATTGCCATCTTCATTTGTTGATGGGGTTTCGGAGAGAACGTTGGAAATCTTGGCAAAATGTTGTTTGCAATATTTCTGTAATCTATGTTGGTCGCTATTGCACCGGTGAAAAGGTCAAATACAAATTGGCAAATACGCTGCAAGTCAACATGACTTTGCAGTATATCAATAAACATGTCCTCATCTTTTGGTGAAATCCTACGAACATTTCTAACTTCGTAGTGTTCGCTAGATAAGGAATTGACAGTCTTGCCTCGCAAGGGTAGTAATTCCTGTGATGAGATTGAGTCTGTTAATTTGCTATCTTCTATGCTTGGTTTTAGAACGTCTTCAAAATTGTCGCCCATTCTCCACCAAGCGGTCATGCCTCCAGAAATGGAATTGTAGTTTTTATCGTAAGCGGAACCGAGGTCGTTCACCATCGTCCACTCGTCATCAGAAAGGCCACGGTTCCAAATGGCAACCTCGTCAATCATTCCGAAGATGTTTTGAGATGTCTTTGTAAAATCTTTGCTGGCAATTGTGAAATCGCAAGTTTCTTTTGTTCCCAGGCGACCTTGGAAGAACTCACCTTCTTCTCTTTCTAGTTCAAACTTTCTTCCATCAATGTAAAAGAATGCCATGCCTGCGTTCGCAAGGTATGAAAAACCAATCTGATGGAAGTTGCCATCAAACAGTTCAATTTCATCTTTTATGCTTGCAGTTGAGTATTCTATGACCTTTCCCTCTGCAGAGATAAGTCTGAATCTAAGGTTTTCTTTATTTGTTTTAATTATCGCAAAGGTGTCTTGCATGTGCACGAGGTATTTTGTCTTGCCTTCGTTTTGTTGTCGCTCTTCGTATAAAGAGGTTGGACCGCTTGCGACGCTAAGATGCATCGAGAAGGAGAAGTCATCTGCGCCAGGGACGTATATCTTGCTGCCGTCCAATTGACCTGCGACGGAACCGCCTGTGAAACGTGATGCTTTTAAATTAAACCTTTGAGACGATACTCTGTCCCATTCTTCAAATGCTTCTCTGAGTCCTACATTTAAACCCAGTGCCTCAAATGCGGAAGAACCTGCTTCCAACAAAATGAGGGGTTCCAACAAGTCTCTTACTTTCTCAAGACCGATGTATTTGATGATCTCTCTACAATCAGAAGGAAGGAGGCACTCAAGGATTCTATCTACGAGGGTCTCGGGACACAACTGTCTAAAGAGGGGGTCTATAATGTATCTCTTAAAAATTAGTAAAGTTTCTTCAGCGGTTAGGTCATCTGGCCAGAGATCAGTTTCGAAACTTACAGTGGGGGCAGCGGGGATTCTTATCTTTTTTCCAACGAGGTTAGCGAAACCGTTGCCTCTTCCTACCAGTTCCGAATTCATAACCATTAGTTCGCCGTCAAGATTCAACTTCTTTAGTAAAGATAGAATATCTTCGCCTTTGAGTTTGGGGTGAGAACCTGCAATTGGACCAGAAAGTCTGTATTTTAAACCGGTCTCTTTCTCTATGGCCGAGGGATTCTGGTATATCTCGTCTCCTTGCTGGACTGTGTATTCAATTCCTCCTCCGGTTGAGCGTATGGAGTTTATTACTTTTGCGCCGTCTTTCTTTAGGACGTCCAATGAACCCTTAATGTTCTGGTTTGTTGTCGAAACCTCGTCGCTAATTCCCTTTTGCTTGTTTTCTTTTATGATTTCTTCTTTTGTTTTCTCTTGGCGGGAAATGGGGTCATTGTGGAAGATGTTAGAAAAAGCAACATAGTCGCTGGCAGCAGGATCAGTTATATTAACCCCTGCAAGTGTTGTTCCGCACCCCTTCATCTTTTTTACCGTCTCGATATCGTTGGAAATTGACTTGAGCAACTTATGTTGAACAATGTAGTTGAGAGTATTTATGTTTCTCCAAGCAGATGTGTTGCGGAATGCCTCAGCATTAAGAAATATACTAGAAACCGCTACTGTCGACTGTTTGTCTATAAAGTCTAGGCGGACATGATCCAGTCTGTGTGTTTGAGTAATATCCAGCGTTACGTAAATCTCTATATAAGTTTCATATTCTTTTTTTGTAGTCGTAACAACTTGTGCTCTCGTTTGAGAGAATTCTTCTGTTTCCCGGTGTTCTCCAGAAATCTTATGTTCTTCTTTGGTGAGGTCAAAACCATGACCACTCAATTCCAGGGCACGCTCAAGGTCCTGTCTTGCTTGTAGCAGTTTCTGCATGTGAGAATCAAAATTGATCCCCTTATCATGAATCTTGTCTTTTGCTGCTTTCTTTTCAAACTCCAGGGTTTGCTGGTGATAAGACATAAGTTCCTGAACTTTTTTGTCGAAGTTCAAATCTTTTGGAGAAATTGGGTCCAGTGTTATTGTTTGATTTTTTTCATCTGCCATGTTAATAATTACTCTTTAGTTAAGTTTGTGAAACTTACTGGCAAATACAGGGTCGTCAAAGACTGCTTTATCTTTAAGGCCTGTCTCTGGATTGTCTAAAGTATCCAATTGAACGCCCAATTGATTAATCAATTTTGAGAATTTTGCTTCTATGGCAGAGCAGTCAAACTCCACCTCGTCAAACAGGTTCAATGCTGTCATTCCGCATTGTATTTTAGTGTTCGGGTCTTTAACCACATCTGTTCCATAAAAATACGTCAAATTGACCTCGTTGGCAACAGTGCGATTGAATGCCTTCTGGTGTTGAGTCAGGGTGTGTACGACATCCTTGAGACTTATCACGACATCAATTATGTCTGCAAGCGTCTTTGCAAGTTCGTTGGACTTAACCATCGGTTGCAATTGTTCGTCTTCAGAAATCTCCAAAGAGGAGTCTGCTGCGAATGCTTGTGCCTCAAGAGTCACACCCGTTGCCGGACCTCCTGTTGTTGGTCCACCTTGAGAGTTTATTGCTTCGCTCTTGACAACGAGTCTAATGCCGCCTGTAGTATCTCTGGAGACAACACGAACAGCATCTGCTTTAATTGCGACGGCGGAGCGTGCACCGGCGGAAGAGCGAAGACCCAACAGGAAATCGATATCTGATTTCTGACTAATGTATACCCTGGCAGAATCCCGGTGCATGTCTCCAAGGGCAAAGGGTTGTGATGCCTTTCCTTCTGCCTCTCTTCGCGAAGTAGTGGCATCGCGAACAAGAGACATCGCCTTGTTTCCGTCTGCATCGGCATTGTCAATCATGCCGGCAACCAAATCGATTGCACCTGCTTCGGTGTCTGTTGAGTTCTTATAATCTTTTCTTAATATAATGTTAGCATTGTGACCATTGCTAAACACTCTCTCATAATACCCGACGTGAGGTCGAGGAGCTTGCTCCATTTCAGAAAGGTTTTCTTCGAACTCTTCTGTGGGCATTAAATCTTTGTTGTTCTTCTTTTTCGTTGTATTCATCAGGACTCTCCCTGACTTTCGTCTTCGTAAAAAGAGTCCAATTCAGACCTAGAGCATCCCTGCTGGAGTGGTCCTCTGTCGCCTGATCTAAGTTGGAAGTGAAAGTGTGGACCTGTGCCGTGATCGATGGGGGCCGGCATTGATAAATTTAATTCAAATGCTGCTTCTTTAATAGCATTGATATCACCATCATTCAAGTTCCTTACAGAGAAGTCAACACCCCAACCGGAATTGTGTGTAGAGTTAGCACTCGTGCCTGCCCCATGCCGGTTAAGTCTCTCCACATCCTGATCTGTACGAAAGGCACTGGTAACAACCAGATCTCTGTTTGTATTTTGTGCTAATTGAAAAATCTTTTGTTGGAGGGTTTGGTCCAGACAATCAAAATTAACCCTTTTTGATGCCAGTCTTACCGATCCACCGTTGAGTTCATCTTGAGCACCGCCAATCATTGTGGAAGCACGAACTGGTCTGCTCTTTCCCGACTTGTCGTAGAAGAGAGAATTCATTCTTAGTTCGCTGAAGTCTGGTATTTTTGGTGCTGTGGGTAGATAGTTTGAACTAATCTGATACTTCTGCTCTGTCTGCGTGATGATAAAGTGTTCGCCGTGGACACCTGACTGATCTTCTCTTGCATCGACGACCATGCCGAAAGCATCTTTTGATGCGTCGCTGGTCTTCGAATTCAGAAGTCCAACTTTTGTTGAATATGTCAGCGCGAGTTCTGCAGATATTTCGTTTTCACTGATATACTTCTCGAATTCGGGAGTTCCGGGAATTGGAAAATAGGTCATATTCATGTCTGACGATTCCAATCCTCCCAGGAAATATATCCGATATGTAAGGAAGGTTGTTGTCTCGCCAGCTGGATCTGTGATGGTGGTCTTTGTTGGTTTGATGCCTTTATTGGCAGGAGGCCAGACGACAACTGCCTTTCTGACCTTCTCTTCTTTTTGCCCGTAATAAGACTGAGAGTCTGTGATGGCAGATGTGCCATCACCCTTCTTCAGTGCATAGAAGATTTGAGATAAAGTATTATACTTTCTTTCTGGCATTTATTCGCCACCTTGAATAAGTTCAAAGAGGTCTTCCTTCTCTTCGTTGCTCAACCCTTCTGGACCTTTGTTTGCTGTTGCTCTCTGAATTAATCCTGCGACTTTGACGACCTGCTCGTTTGAACGCTGCAGTGTCTCCACATATTTTGCAGCAATTGTACCTGCTTCAACATGTCGTTCCTTGGACACAGAGATATAATCTATGAGGTCATTCAACAACCTCTTTGTTACATCCCTGTCTTCCTCGACATTTTCTAAAACCTGTGTCAACTGTTCGTCTAAATCTTTTTTCATTAAATCTCGCCCTCATTCCACTTTTGTTTAAAGGTGGCATATCTTGTTCTAAGTTTGTTGAGAGTACTTACGACTTGCTTCGTGTTGAGGCCCGTAATTTCTCTTATATAAAAGTAAATAGCTTTTTTGTTGAAAATTTCAATAGCATCTGGGTCTGCTAAGAGAATCTTAATTGCATCTATCACCTTCTTCTCGTTTGGTTTAGTTGCAACAGACTCCCATTGTTTTATCTCTTTCCACAAAGAATTCCAAAACTCCTTGCCTTCGCGGGTCTCAAAATACATATTTGTTGTGGAAAGATGATCCTGCTCCATGTTTTTGGGCATTTGATCATAGTACACTTCTCTTCTGTTTTGAAGTGCCGTTCTCTTCACCTTGTGAATGAACCAATTTTTGGTGATGACAGAATAATAGGAGAATGCCTTGGAACCCTTAGAGGGATCGAACTTATCCAAGATCGTGGTTAACCACACCTTGCACTCTGCTTTTAAATCGTCAATATTCGGGAGGTTTGTAAACTTGTAAGTGTAAACGGTCTTATCAACCAACTCATCCAATGCAGGATGGATGATCTCTACATAGAGTTTTGTTTTTTCTTCACGAGAATCAGAAAGAGCATACTGTACAATCGCATCTTCATGCACTTTTGTAAAGTATTTCTTGCCACCTCCTCGACTAACTCTGCGGCGGCGCTTCTTTTTCTTCTTGACTGTAGTCGTATCCTGCATCTGTTTCTTCGACATAATGTTCGAATTCCCTTTCTGTCAGTGAAAAAGAATTCTCGCAGTCAACAAGATATGCTACCAGCTGTTCAGAATGATCCAGCAATGACTGAAGTGTCTCATCCCCATAGAATGTCTCCAGTTCATAAACACTTCTTAAATGCTTCTTATATTGTTCAATGGCATCGAGCATCTCGGTTGTGTTTTCGGATGCATAATAATATTTTCTAAGTAATCTATAACCGTACCACATTAGAAACATGTTAATAACTGCAGACAATATTAATATTAATTCAACCATTGTATTCTTTCTTCTTCAAAGACTTTAATTCTCTGTTTAATTCTGCACGAGAATCTTCTATAAAGTCTTTTACTCTTTCCCCTGATGAGGAAGTGCTTTCGACATTCTTGCCGAGAGTAAAAGAAAAAGAAGGAACTCGTACCAATGAGTCTATTGTATCACATTCTGAGCAGTCTTTAAGTCTTTCTTGCATGGAATGTACGATTTCGGTAACGAGTTCACAACTTTTGCATCTATAAACGTATTTAGGCATTGGTTCCCAACACACCTTTGTCTAACTTCTCCTCGTCAATATGGAGAGTTGGTGGGTTCGTAACAGAAAGACCCTCTTTGGTATCTACGAATTCCAGTTCTTTCAATAATGGAACAATGTCTGCTTGTTCCATTAAACATTTTTGTAGGACCATCATGATGGATCCAAGTGCTTGATCAGTTAATTTCATTTTATTCTCCTTCTATGAGTTGTATCATTCTATCAACTTTTTCTTTAATATTTAAGTTTTTTTCTGCAAAGTTTCGATTTGCTTCGCCCTGTGCGGCACTGTATTTTAAAAGTTCCTTAACAATCGAAGATTCATCAATGGTTTTCTTCTCTGTTCTTCCTGAGCAATTGTTGCTAAGAAACCTTGCCGTGTTGTCCTCTGTAATCAAACCATCCATAAGGGCCGGTTGATAGGCGCGCCAGTCTGCAATCAAGACGTTCTTTCCGCATGCCATAGCTTCATATGCACCACGACCGAGGGTTACGACCAAATCAGCATCAACTATTTCATCTTCTATGTTAAAGATGGGGTTGAGAAACTTGTTATGATGCTTAAAGTCATAGTCATACCTATCGCACATCTTTTGTAAAAACTTATTTAATCTGTCAGACTGGGATAATGATAATATGTTTTTGAGCTCTTTATTTATTTTTGTTGGTTTGAACCTGTCCAGGTTGATGCCGTTGACAATAAGTTCTGATTCGTGTTTTGACCTCTTTAGATGTTCCTGAACTTCTTTTGAAATGGATATAAATTTAACACCCTTGACACTTGATGGTTGTTCAAGAGAAGGTGTTGTGCCATGGCAGATTTGATAGACGATGCCGTGGTCAATCCCCAGCGAATGCAATTGCAGTATCATGGAATTGTGACTTATAAAGCAGGCATCATATTTTTTGCTAATAATATTCGTTCTAATGCCGAGATTGGATTCTATAAGGTCGGAAACCATCCCTTTGCGATTCCTAGCACACATAACTCCAACTTCGTGTCCTCGGCGATGAAACTCCTCTACTAGAGCATAAGTATAAGTTTCAGAACCTCCGAGAGTATCTAGGTGGTTTTGTCCTATTAATATTTTCATACATCTTCTCCCGGATCGTATGTGTTGAATTCGTTTTCGACGTGCTCAATTGCGATTGGGCCTTTGCGGGGAAAATTAAAAACACTCTTATCTTCCCAGTTTGTAAATGCTTCGTGAACCTGACTCAAGAATGCCTTGTCCGTGGTTGATGAATTGTTTAACTTTTCTCTTATGTCTTTCCGAACCATGTTCATGTGATACATTGCAATCTCTTCTTTTTTAAAATGATAGTGCTTAGTTTCTGGAACACTTATTTTCCTGGTTGGATCTACCATTGGAGGGGGATATGTCGGAGCTCCTAGTCTTGTGTCTTTTTCAATTTTTGTTATGAAGGCACAATTTGTGACATCATCACCTCGATACACCGGTCTTTTAATATGCAAAAAGGAGCCGACAGATGTACTGTTGTAGCCCTCTTCCTCTATCTTCTTTCTTGCTGCACTAAACTCTTCTTCTCTGTAAAACTCATCAGCGTCGATTGTAAAAAAGTGTGTTGCCGACTGTTCTCGTGCAATTTGTAATCCGGTGACTCTCTTTTTTAACTCGTTTACAGAACGAGGAAGATGTAGGTCCGGTTGATAAACAACAACATGGTCCACAAGATTCTCTTCAATCGCTCGGTGTAATGCTTCTTTTGCGGCGGTTGTTGCAACCTCTCCCTTGTTTGAAATCTCTTGAAAGACAATGCTGATGTGTTCAACAGAATTTCTTACAGATCTCAAAGAAGGTACGAGGTGTTCTTCGCCGTTAAAAAAGTTATAAGACACTGAAAGGATCATTTTCTCAACCAGCGAGTGTTTTCAAGTGACCATTCCACAACTTCTTTAAGTCTCTCCGTAACAGAGACTGATGGTTCCCACCCTGCTTCCTTCATTTTCTCTCCGCACAGTGCATAACGAAGGTCGTGCCCAGGTCGAGAGGAGTGAAAGTCAACCATGTTATATTTTAATTCTTTTCCCATTATCTTTGCAACGGTTTGCGCGAGTTCCAAGTTGTCCATCTCTCTTTCTCCGACAATGTTATATTTGTCACCAATCTTGTGATTGTCCATGAGAAACAAAACAGCATCAGCAACATCGTCAGTGTTGATGTAGAATCTTGAACCTGCTTTAGTCTTTGTCGCATTTGAATGAATTGTAACCTCCTCACCATCGCGGATCTTTTGTACAAGAAGCGGGATGAACTTTTCTGGGTGTTGTCTTATTCCAAAAACATTCATGGTGTGGGTTACGATGATTGGCATTTTGTATGTGTTGCAATATGCAATACACATCTCCTCTGCTCCTGCTTTGGATGCAGAGTAAGGATTACCACTATTATATCTGTCCCACTCCTTATATCGCACGTCGTTTGGTGCTGGTCCGAATACCTCATCAGTGGAGAAATACAAGAATAAATCTAAGTCGTCACTGCAGTGGGTTCTTGCAAAATCTAAAAGATTGGTTGTTCCAACAACATTGTCCATGACAAATTCCATAGGATACTCGATGGAGCGGTCCACATGGGAACCTGCTGCGAGGTGGATTATATAATTAACTGTCCCAATCTGCCGGCAGAGAACTTCATTCACAGGTGCTTTGAGGTCATGCCAGACAATCTGGACCCTTGACTTCCAGGACGGATCTAGTTCTATAACCTCGTGAATCCGGTTAAGGTTCCCAGAAGTATCCAGTCTATCCAAAACGACGATGTCATGATTTGTGTCCTGTAGGAAGCGGTGAATAACCTGGTGTCCGATGAACCCTGCTCCGCCTGTGATTAAAACTCTCTTATTGTCTTTCATATGCTACTCCATCGCACCATAAATAAGTGCTATTATTTTTTCGTTCCAGATTTTACCGAACAAAATGTGATCGCTGATAAATTGATTGTCTTGCTTCTTCTCTGCACCGTTGTTGTTCATGTTGAACGATTCATCGTGATAAAAGAAAATATCTTTGCCAAAATAGTAAGGGGGGTGACCATGCTCGATAGATTTCAAACATGCATCTGTGTCTTGTAAATTCTTAGACAAACTCGGATTAAAACCTCCGAGGGAAATAAAATGGTTCAAATCCCATACTTGCAGGGCACCGGTTACAAAAGCAGAACCCCTATCACAGTTTACCCGTGGGTCTGTATCCCTTGTGAACCTCAAGTAGTGATCTGGGGCCAACAAGATCGGAGAATTGGAGTTATGGTGCCAAGAGTCTCCCCCGAACTGAACTTTTTCTCTCCACTTTCCGCCTGTCATATTTGGAAAATAAGTTCTTATATTTTCGTTGTCCTCTTCTTTGTTTAATGACATCCTCAAAGGAGGATAAAGAAGTTTGGAACCAGAGACCTTGGAATGTGCCTCCCTGTGTCTTTCGAGAAGTTCTTTCAAGTGTTTTTTCTTTGCGCACCATAAATCAGAATTCCAAAAAATAACTGTATCTGCACCTTTTGCATGTGCTACTTTTGCTGCGATGTTATTCAGCATGGAAAAGTTGAAACCCTTGTTGTTGTCTACCCTTAGATATGTAAAGTCGTTGTCAATAACAGTGGATTTTAAATCCTCTGAAGAGCGGTCGTCAACAATAATAATATCGCACAAGTCTTCGACACCATTATCTTTAAAGTTTTTCAATGTCGTCCTGAGAAGTTTAGAGTTGTCTTTTATCGGCAAAATAATGACTGGCTTTGCGCCGGACAGATTCCTTTCAATCAGTTTGCACATGTACTCAACCTCGACTGAAACAAAAGAATGTTTTCCTTCGTCCAATTGAGACTTCAGCAAAAGTTCTTTTTGGCTCAGTGAGAATTCTTCTGCGATTGAGAAATCTTCTTGCTTTAAGAATTCAGACTCACAGAATGATTTCATTTGATTCTTCCATGAGTTGTTGAGGTTCGATTAAAGAGACGATTCTTTCCAAAATCTTTGACTCTTCGAATTCTTTGCAAACATATTCTTTTAGTTTCTTTGCCTTATTGATTGCCAGTTGATAGTCTTTATACACTTCACCCATCTTCGTTTTGGCAGATTGCAGGGAAGGGTATGCCCACTTGGAATCAGGGGTAATCACCCCTTCCCATACCGATTCTTTCTGTACGTTGTTTAAATCATATGACACTTTTCCAAACATGCCTTTTTTCTTTTCTTTACCCTTTTTATCTTTTTGTGGAACATAGAGAAAATCCAATGGACCACTCCAGTCGGTGGTGACAATAGGTAGACCGTTGTATGCTGCCTCGAACAATGGAAGACCGTAACCTTCGCCATGTGCCATAGAGAACATACACTTTATTTTATCATGTTGAAGAAGTGTTGTCATCTCTCCTTCAGTGAGGCGGCCGTGTAAGAGATAAACTTTACACTTTTTCTCACCGTGACTTTTACAAATATTAGAAAGAGTTTGCTGCATTGCGATCTTGTCATAGGTGCTGCCATTCTTGAATGCAGTTTTGACGACGAGTCCGACATTATCGTTATCTCGGAACTGCTCAATGAATGCCCTTATTGTTTGTTCAAGATTTTTTCTCTGGCCCCACAGAGAAACCGTAAGAAAGTTGAAATCTGTTTCAAAGTCGAACTGAGCATCTGCTGGTTCGACAGTCTTAACTGGGTATCCTACGACATCCACTGGAACATCGCAAGTCAAGTCTGCAACATGTTCTTTGTTCTCGTTCACAAGTGGATACTTAGTTTCAGTAAAACCTCGCTTAGAGTGCTCGGAAATGGTAATAATTTTGTCCATTTCGTTTGCCTTCTGCAACCACTGGGGTGCAACTTTGTGTGTCTCAATTCCCGCTGTAACCCCTATGTTAACGGTGGCCATCTTTTCAAATTCGTTGGGGATTGTGACTTGCAGAGAAATATCAAATGGAACCTTGTTCTGAAATGCATGATGGGTCTTGATAACGAGAGAATCAATCCATGTGCGCTCTTCTGATTCTTCAGAGAGCCATCCTAGTTTTCCCCAATCAATGTTGGCGAAATAAATGTCAAACAAGTCTTCTCTGGTTCGTAATGCTCGAAGAACAAGTCTGGCATGTTCTCCGTATCCAGATGCACTGAGTGCTGGTCCTTTTACGATAACTTTCTTTTTCATGATACCTCCGTTAGTGTCCATCTGTCATAATTCTTTCTTGTTTCCCACGAACCGTGAGACTCGATTGTCTTGCCCACAAGGTCAACCCATCTTTGTTTAAAGAGTTTAAAACTATAATTGTCATCGGCATGCTTTTTACCAAGTTGACCAAGTTTCGTACGTTCTTCTTTGGACATGTTGTATATCTTGAGTAGGGCAGCTACTACTTCTTTTCCGTCGAGGCGGTCTTCATAGATCCATGGAATTTGTTGAGAACCTATGATTGCTTTTGATGCTGGTTCTATGCCAACACCAAAATAGTTTTGTCCATCAAACACCTGTTCTTGTAACCCACCGGTCATCGTTGCAATAATCGGGGTACCACAAGATAATGACTCAAGGGCGGATAAACCAAAACCCTCTGCATCCGACACCATAAGACTACAATCTGCAAGGTTATAGTACCTTGCAAGGTCGGTGTTTGAAATTTTGTTTCTAGAGAACAAAACTTGACCAGAAGTCAATTCTAAATGAGTTATGATCGCATCAAGGTCTTGACCGTTGGGGTCTTTAGTATCGGTGTGCATAATTAAGGTTGCTTTGTCGTGGCCAACCTGGTCTAGGAACTCTTTATACCAAAACAAAAGAGAACCACTTTGTTTTCGACGTGCATTCCGACTGTTCCAAAAGAAAACAAACTTGTCGGCATCTTTACCGTTAAAGACCTGTTCTCTGTTTTGTTTATTGTCTTCTTCAGACAAGATCTTAAAAACACTGTCGTCGACAGCATGTGGAATGTATTGACTCTCCACTTCAGGAGCGACGGTCTTCACAATATCATCAGTGACTTTTGAAATAGTAGCAACAACATCATTTGAAATATAGTGCTTCTTATTAAAGGTCGGATAGGGATAATTGTCCCAGACATGGTAGTATATTAAAGGACAGACAGAGCGAATTTCATCATTCATCTCCCACAGCCAACCCCAGAAGCGAGGGTCTGTCATAATCCAAACCATGTCGATTTTCTCGGTTCTTATAACAGAACGTATCAAATCAGCAGTTCCATAACCATCGACAGGGAAGATTGTCCAGTCCTCACCCCATTGTTCTGTTCGCTGGGGTTCGTAGTTTTGATGTTTGATGGCACCTGCAAGAGATATAACCTTGTACTCACCAGTCGCTAAAAGTGCTTCTATTACATATTTTGTTTGAGTTCCGACACCGCTTGGAGATAACGGGTGGTCAGAAAGTGTTAATATTGTTTTCTTCATATTTTCCTCTTAAGGACAATGCTCTGTACCTTTAAAATCACAACGGGAACAGGACAGTTTGTTCTTCATATAGTTCTTTCTATCAATATTATACACCGACTGCTCTAAGAGTTTAAGTGCATTATTTGTCTTTTTTTCTCCGGAGGTCACTCGCATGATTTCAACTTTATCTTTTTTGCCCGTTCGCTTAAGGAGGACGAAATAAGTTTCAATATTATCTGTTGGCAAGTTGCGCTTTTCAGATAGGAAATGCTTGTAATAAGTCAACTGATATGTCACCATGGGGTCTGTCTTCTTTTTCATGTTCCAACCCCAACTACAGGTTTTCCAGTCGATGATATGATACTTACCATCTTCTGTTTTTATGAAACAATCTACATACCCTTTGAATGTATAATCGTCGTCAGTCTTGTAAAACAACTTTTCGTGAATCTCTTCCTCTGAAGAAACGAGAGTAAAGTTGCCAAAGTGCTCATCCATCGCTGGCATGATATCTGGTAACAGACCTAGACCCTGTTGCTCAAAGTCGGACAAGGTGTTCGTGTCAACCTCTTCTTTAAGTTGTTTTACTTCATTTGAAAGTGCTTTTTTAAAATATGATTCTGGTTGGAATTGTTGTTGTAATTGCCTGCTCAAGAGCACGGCTTCGACAGTATCATGAATTGCTTTACCGAAGGCGGTATAAATGTTTCCTTCGAAACCTTTAATCTTATCAATTCTTGTTAACTTGTGATAATACGGACAAAATTTCCAATCTTTAATTGCGGAAAAAGAAACGTGTGGCAAATTAACTTCCTTTCTTGGTTGTTGTCCTCTTTTTAGAAGTTCTTTTTTTTGTTGTCTTAGGCGGAGTGTTTGGGATATTGTCCAGAACATCTATAGAGGGATTAGAGTATAGACCCTCTGTTTCAGTTACAATCTTTCTTATGTTTTCGTTCTTTACGGAAAAGATCCATTTTCCACTTCGCTTAGATACATCGTTGTTATTATCTATTGTATCAGATAAAATACATTTGTCAACACTTATCTTGTCATTTTCCAACATGGTCTTTACCATTCTCGTAGTAAATGTCATTCTTGGGTGGCGCGCCAGAGTTCGCTTCTTCAGCTCAATCAGAACAGTTATTTCTGTGCCTTCATCGTTTTTGATTACTTCTTTTTTCATGTGAAAAATTCTCCTAATAATATTTAGACTCTTCTTAGAGAATCTTCGCTGCTAATGTTGCAATTGCACTTCGCTCGCCTTTTAAGAAAGACACATGACCGGCGAGTTCATATTCTTTGAGGCGCTCGACGGCATAAGTGAGGCCGTTGGATGTCTCATCGACATAGACATTATCGATTTGCTCGATATCTCCTGTCAATATAAGTTTGGAATCTTCACCAATCCTTGTAACAATCGTTTTTAATTCATGTCTTGTCAGATTTTGTGCTTCGTCGACAATGATAAATGCTTTAGAAATAGAACGACCCCTGATATAAGTTATTGCTTCCATCTCTATTGTACCACGGTCTAGATATTCTTGAAGCATTAATTTGTCGTTTCCCATTAAAAATTGCAAATTGTCTTGAATTGGTGCCAACCATGGGGCCATTTTCTCTTCCATCGTTCCTGGTAAGAAACCAATGTCTTTGCCAAGAGGTTGGATTGGGCGAGAGACAATTAATCTTGTGTAATCCTCCGTCTGTAAGACTTGTTCTAGACCTGCGGATAGTGCACAGAGTGTCTTCCCTGTTCCTGCTGAACCGATCAGACTCACAACAGGAATGTTTTTGTCGAACAAAAGGTCCATTGCAAATTGTTGTTCCTTGTTGCGAGGAGAGATGCCGTAAAAGTTCTTTCTCTTACTTAACATTCTAAGAGGTTTGTTTTCGCCGGCAAATCGGGCGAGGGCAGTCCTTGACTCGTTTATGTTAGACTTGAGCATGACAAATTGATTTGCATGCAAGCTTTCCTGTGCGACCTCTATGGGTTCTGCAATATAAAAATCATCGATGATATGGTCATCAACAATAACCTCTGAAAATCCTGTATAAACTTCTTCGCCAGACTCTAGAATTTGGTCTGGGTTATAATCCTCTGTTGGCAGACCAAGAGCATCGCAGATAACTCTCATATTAACATCTCTTGAAACAAGTGTTACATTGTTGTCTGGGGCCTTTTCTCTTTCTTGCATTGCCGTTGCAATGATCTTGTGATCGGGGACATCGGGAGACAAGTCATCTGGTAAATATGTGTGCACATCCAAGGCGCTTGGGCGGACTGTCAGTTCACCCTTACCCCCACCCAGTGAGACACCATCATAAAGAGAACCAACTTCTCTCAAGGCATCGAGGGTCCTAATAATTGTTCTTGCATTAGATCCAACGGAATCTTGTCTTTTTTTGTGTTTGTCGATCTCTTCGAGAACTTTCATTGGGACGACGATATCGTTATCACCATAAGCATAGACTGAATTTGCGTTAGTTAGAAAAACACTCGTATCGAGCACATATATACATTTTTTCATAGATTTCTCTTTTCTGCAAGTTTTTCAACTGTACCACAATAAGTAGTTAAAGTATTCCATTTAGGAATAAGTTTTACTTTTAATGACACAAGTTCATACTTATTTGTATGAAAAAATTATTACTAATCCCGACCCTAATCACAACACTTTTAATTTCTAGTTGTGCTTTTACAAATCTTTTTACGAAGAACTTGTTGGACCAGAAAAGAAGATCATTTGTTGGTCTGTCCAAAATAATATTTAACGAAGAAGGAAGAATGGTTGGAATGTCTACTGCTTCCGGTGCTGTAATTTATCACGATAAAGATAAATCCTACATTCTCACAGCTAAGCACTTTTGTGAAGAGACTGGAAAGAAATACATAGACCAAATCAATATACATACTCACAAGATGGAGAACGCAAAAGCAGATGTTGTGGCCATGGCAGCAGACATTGATGCATGTATCATGACATCGAAGAGAGTAAACACCAAGAAACTTCAATTAGCAAGCAGTGGGCCAGATATTGGAGAAAAGGTCTACAATATGGCGGCGCCACAGGGTATGTTTGGAAAAGATCTTGTTTTATTGTATGAAGGTTTTTATTCTGGAGAATTAATAGAGAACGGTCAAAGTACTGCTGATATCTTTTCTTTGCCTGCAAATCCAGGAAGTTCAGGCAGTCCTATTATAAACGGAAGAGGAAAACTGGTCGGTGTTGTTTTTGCTATTCATTCAAGATTTCACCATATCACTCTCTCAACACCTTTTGAGAAATTGAAATTGTTTATCGAAAACGTATTGCCCAAAAAATAAAATGGCAAGAAAAGCAAAAGGGAAAAGAAATTCTCTTAAAAACAAAAAAGATGCGACATTAAAGAAGATGAGATTAAGTTTTCAACTTGTTTCTGCCGAACTCATCGAGGCAGAGATAATACTTGACGATTGCATCTATGAGTTTAATGAGAGATTCGAAACAGGAAGAAGAAGAGAAATCGTAGAACCAGAAACTATTGAAGAAGCAGACTCTACAGATATCATCCCCTCAGAAGCAGTTTTCGAGGAAGAAGAGCAAGGAGAAGAAGAGCAAGAAGAAGAACAGGTGCCGGTTGAAGATGTAGACGAAGAGATATTAAACAGAGACAAGGACCTTAAGGATTTATTTAAAAAAATAGCACTAGAAACACATCCCGACAGACTTGGGGACAGTGACGATATCGAGCACAAAACAGATCTTTACAAGGATGCAGCTGCTGCGGTGAAAAACGGTGACGGCATGACACTTCTTGAAATCGCATATGAACTTAATATCAAAGTGAGCATAGATCCCGCGAAAGAGATTGAATGGTTAAACAGTAAAACAAGAAACATTCAACATAAGGTCAGAGAAATGCAAAACACCGCCGAGTGGATTTGGTACCACAGCGACGGTGCAGAGCGTGGGAGAGTCGAGATGATGGTTCAAGGTCAACTCGGATTCAAGGTGAGAGAATCTAATCTAGACGACAATATTGATGAGTGACACACCACTCGCCATCGCAAACTAATTCTGTTTCAAAGTTTTCACAAATGGCGGTATATCCACACAATTCCTCAAATTTTCCAGAATCCATTTCTTCCCTAACGGAAGCATCCATTGTTTGACATAATGCAGTTTTACTGACTGTTAATTCTTGTGCTTCAAATTGCATTTCAATACCTGCTTCGTCTGCAGCACATGCAAAAGCAAACGGTGCTAATAATAAAAATAACTTTTTCATAATCTTAATCCTTGTAACAACCATAATCCCAATTTGCACTCTCCACCAAGAGTTGTTTGTTCTCTTTTTTTGCCTCGTTTGAAACTAAAGTAATTTTTACTTTTTGTGTGTCGTTTAGTTTCGAGATGTATAAGAGGGCTTCGTCTTTTGTCATCATTCCAGTGGATACGTCGGGCATGGGGATCTCCTTTTGATCTGTTGTAAGTATTACCGAGAAAGACTTATTCTAACATAAAAATGAAAAAATTAAAAGTATTTTATTTGTGGGTGGCCATGATATTTGCATGCATCCTTAATCATCTGTTCCTGCTTGTTCTTGTCTTTCCAATCCTCTTGTGCTGAGGGTGATAGCGAACTTATAGGATCAACATAATAGAAAAACCCATCTTTTACTGCTGGTGCCTTGTACACTGAAATGCCCGTTCTCTGATTATAATGTTCAAAACTGTGAATGTCTCTCTTGCCGCCGCCGCCTGGAGCATCAACGATGAAAAGAGGAATATTGAAACCTGCAGTGGTTCCCCTTAATTGCTTCTCAAGGTCCATAGATGTTCTAGCAGTTGTTCTTAAATCTTCGGTTCCCCGAACAAGATCGTGCATGTAAACATAATAAGGTTGAACATTGATGTATCCTAACTTTTTAATAAGATTCCCCATTAATTCTTCTGTGTCGTTTACACCTGTCTGCAATACAGTTTGGTTGCGAACAGTTATGCCGCGCTCGAAAAGGAGGTTCATGGCATCCTGAGAGATTCCTGTTATTTCGTTTGGTGTGTTAAAGTGAGTATGAATAACAACATCTTTGTGTATCTTTCTTCCTCGCTCTACAACTTCCGTGATCGCATCTGTCCAATCAGTATCCGTCAGCACTTTCATGGGCTGGATTGCAAGACCTTTAGTCGCAAAGCGAAATCTTCTGATGTGAGGTATGTCTAAAAGTGCATTTCCGATTTCTCTCACCTGATCTGCTTTCAGGCGGTACATATCACCACCACTGATGACAACATCCTCAACTTCCTCTCTTTCTCGAATATATTGTAATGACTGGGACCATCTCTCTTGGTTCGCTTTTAGTTGAACCTTTTCAACGGTATCAGTATCCAAGCCCACCGCATAAGACCTCGTACAGAAGCGACAGTAGACCGGACAAGTATCTAAAGCAAGGAACAGTACCTTGTCAGGGTAACGGTGAGTTAAGCCCTCTACAGGGGCATCTGCTTGCTCGTGAAGGGAGTCCAAAGTCAACAGAGGGTGGTCTGGTTGCAGTTGAGACGCAACTGGAAGAAATTGTTTTCTGATGGGGTCTTCGTAGGGGTTGTCCCAATCGATGAGCGATAAAAGATAAGGAGAGATGCGCACAGTCATTGGTGCTGCACCAAAACCTGCTTCAAGATCTTTAACAAATTCTTCTGAGACAATCCCGTCAACTGCCTTTAATAATTTCTTAATATTTGTTGCAGCATTCTTTTCCTGCCACTTGTGATTTAAGAATGTCTCTTCATCGATGTCTTTCCATGCAGGTATCTTTCTCCAGAATTCATCTCTTCTAAGGTTTCTCCATGATAAATCAAATTGAGACACTTTTGGTTTTAAATGTTTGATGTTCTTTTTATCATTTAACAAGGTTATGCTCATATTATTACTCCTGCCAATATTATAACATATACATATTATTTTGTCAAAAAAAAAGAGCCCCACAAGGGGGTCCTTCTTTAATTCAGTAGACAAGATTGTTTTTTTGTTTTTAGAATCGGATGGCGGCCGATACTGTTACAACATTAGCATCATCAGCATCCGTGTTCATTTGACGGAAGTAATTTGCTGTTGCTGTGATGTTATCTGTGACATCAGTTGTTGCACCTGCAATAACACGATTCTCAGTCACACCAGTCTCATCAACATGTACCTCATCAGCTAAGGATAGGTCGATTGCGATAAATGGCAATGTTACGGTGCGAGTAAGTTCTACTTGCTCGCGAAGTCGTAAATCACCACTGGTAACTGCTGTAATATCTGCAGTTTCGTCCATTTGCAATCGTAAACGATTGTTAAGGCCAATGCCTAATGGCAGTGCAACACCTGCATTCATGTCCAAGGATAATCGGTTTTCCGAAGTGCCGTTGGTGTTCGTGTTTCGTACACGAAGTTGCAAATCAACATTGTCCGTAACTTTACGGCCAATGGCGAACACGGTATGCTCATAGGGAGCAGCCTTTGTAACCATATCCTCACTAATGTTTAGATCATGACGAGTTTGTTCCTCAACAGAGAGGGTGTTGTCGCCAAGCTTAGCGGTTGCGGAAGCTTCCAAACGTAATTC